>Ga0209639_1000429_pt1 | contig 60038 bp, 44 predicted proteins | sample EPASupsiteHSE605_FD_187268 | JGI IMG/M metagenome (GOLD analysis project Ga0209639, IMG submission 187268) | Bioremediated contaminated groundwater from EPA Superfund site, New Mexico - Sample HSE6-05 (SPAdes) (version 2) | ecosystem: Environmental > Aquatic > Deep subsurface > Groundwater >... | reverse complement strand
AAACTACCATTGCCGCTACAACAGCCGCAATCAAGCCACCATAAATAGCAAGCCCGCCTTCATATATCTTTACAATGTCCCCTAAATGCTGTGAATAATAATCCCAATTAAACACCACAAAATAGAGCCTTGCACCGATTATTGCAAATATAGTTCCATAGATAATAGCGTCAAACAATTTGTCAATATCCATGTTGTCTTTTTTTGCAAGCTTTGTTGCCGCTATAAGCCCCAAAATGAAACCGAGTGCTATAAGCACTCCGTACCATTTTATTTGAATATCCATACCAAAGAGTGAAAAATTTGCAAGAACAGCAGGAACGCTAAATCCCCTATCTATTCCTGAAAAATACACGACTGTGTAATCGCTCATTTTCGTCCTCCTTAACACCGATGATTTTTGACACTACTTTAAAGCAAGCTTACGATTATGCAGGTAGTATTACAGATAATGCACTCAAGCTTTCATCCATTTGCCGTGTTAGCCTTTGCTCAACATCTAAAAGAGTTACAGACTTGAAAACATCAACTTCATCGAATAACTCAAAGCCTTCAAAATGGCAAGATATAAGTTCGTTTGCTATAGAATCAACATCATTGTATCCCATTATTGTTCTTCCGTAAAGCATTTTACGAACTCTTTGAAAATCCGCTTCATTTATTCCATTTGTCTTAAGCCTTTTTATCTCTTCTTTTATCCTTTGAGTAACTTCCCTTGGGTCTTTTGATTCACCTGCAAAAATCACAGTAGCAAAACCATAACCTGTAAAATACTCTGAGCCAAAGCTTGTGTTTATAAGTCCCTGTGAAAATAGTTCTTTATAAAGCGGAGAAGTGTCGCCAGCTATGATTTCCAAAAGTATTCTTGTGCAAATTTGCTCTTTTAAACTTCTTTTTGGGGTTTCGTAGTTTTCTTTAAATCCAAGATTAAATTGAGGCATAAAAACCGAAAGCTTTTGCTCAATATAATCATTAACTATTTCACAAGGCTCATCATAATTTGTTCTCTCAACCTTAATATCTTTAGATGGTTTTAAAAGCCTGTCTGCCACTTCAAGCACTTCATCAACAGTTGTATTTCCCGCAACTGCAAGTACCATATTGTTGAGGTTGTAGAATGTGTTATAGCAATCATAAAGAGTCTTGTCAGAAATTTGGGCAATAGACTCCACTGTTCCTGCAATATCAATTCTTACAGGATGCTTGTGATACAAAATCTTCAAAAGATTAAAAAGTACCTTCCAGTCTGGCACATCCTCATACATCTTTATCTCCTGCCCGATTATGCCCTGCTCCTTTTGCACTGTCTGCTGTGTAAAATACGGATGTTGAACAAAATCAAGAAGTATTTCAAGCGACTCCTTAAAGTTGCCTGAGCAAGAGAATAAATAACAGGTTTTGTCGAATGATGTGTAAGCATTTGCTGATGCACCTGTTTTTGCATATCTTTCAAACGCATCCAAGTCTTCACTCTCAAAAAGCTTGTGTTCCAAAAAGTGTGCTGTACCCTCTGGAATTGTTATAATCTCGTTTTTATCGCTTGTTTTGAATGCTGTGTCTATTGAACCGTAGTTTGTTCCAAACACTGCATAGGACGAGGTGTAATCAGACTTTGAAAACACAATTATAGTAAGTCCGCTATTGTGCTTTATTTTAAAGTAACTGTCACCAAGAAGGTTGTTTTTAATTTCTGTTATATTATTCATTTTCTTCACCCTCTTCTCCTGACAGCATATAGATTGTGTCGAGAGTTACCTTTCTTGCGGCTTCAATAACCTGATGTGGTTCAACATTTTCAATCTCATTTACAATATCCTGTGGAGATTTAAAAGCATTTGCCGTCATTTGGCTGTAACCCCACGCATCAATATCCTCTGGTGTATCTGAAACACGCATAAGTGTATCTTTAAGCCCTGCAATTGATGCCTTGAGCTCATCCTGTATAAACTCACCATTTTGCAAAAGCTTTAACTGATTATTTATCTCTGTTATTGCCTTTTCCTCGTTTTCTTTTTCTATTCCGCTTTGAACCATTATGATTCCCTTTTTACGATAAAGGCGTGCAGAACAATAGTAGCAAAGGCTCATCTTTTCACGAACATTAACAAACAGTTTTGAATATGGTGCTCCGCCAAAAATGTCTGCCATCACACGAACTGCACCAAAATTTTCATCCTGCTCTGTTATTCCTGCACGATAGCCAATTACAAGTTTCCCTTGGTTAATTGGCAGCTGTTCATTTATCCTTTTAACTTCCTTTGCACTCTTTATAATCTTTGTATTTATATTTGATATTTCATCTCTTGGAATTTTAGCAAATCTATTTTTAACTAGTTCACAAATCACATCCACATCAGCATTGCCAACGATATTAACTTGAACAACACCTTTTCTTAGCAAATCCTGCCATGTGTCAAATATGCTCTGCGGAGTGAGTGCTTCAACGCCATGCGTATCACCGTAACAATTAATACCGTACTGCTCATTCTCGCACATTATCTCTTCACAACGGCGAAGAGCATACACTCTCTTGTCGTTCTTTTCGCTCTCTATCCTTTCAAGCAACAAGCGTTTTTCACGATTAACTTCCGATTCGTTAAACGAGCCATTTTCAGCATTTGGCTCAAAAATAAGATCACACAAAAGCTCTGCACACTGCTGATATAAACTCTCGTTTTCAAAAGCAAAGCGATCATCTATCATCGTCATAGAAAGGCGAATAACCTGTGCCTCACCGATTTTGCTGACGCTTGGAGTAAGTGCCGCACCGTAAAGCTCTGCAAGGCGTGCATTAAGCTTTGAAAAATCTGGATATTTACCGCATGAGCGGTTGAGAATATATGGCAAAATTGCATTTGCTGATGCATTGTCTCCCAACGGTACAGCAATGTTAAATGAAATTCTGCCTGTTTTAAATCTGTTAGTATTATAACTGCAAACACTAATACCATTTGCAATTTTCGTAATATTAAATGAATTTTCCATAAAAAGCCTCCAAAATATTTTGGTGCAGAAACATTACACCTTGTTTTTGTTTTGCATAAACAAATAGCATGGTGTAGCCGTAAGGCATAAGAGCCTAACAAAAGATACAGTGTTCTCAATTTGAAAACAATTATCTAGTTGCAAATCGAGGTTATTATACCATAAATACAAAGCCTGTACCATAGTTCAAGTGTAAATATTTGGTTAAATATTTATTAAAACTACGTTATGGCTCTTACCATCTAGCGGAATATACTCTGCTGGTTTTCCGTCTATCTGCATCTGCCTTTGTTCTCCACGCTTTACTTCAATATCTATCGTTGCACCGTCTTTTAAAAGCTTTGCGTAATAGCCATCCCAATCGTTTGGAAGTTTTGGATTTAAATAAATTTTATTTTGCATTTGAACTATTCCAAGCAAATCTTCATAAACAGTTCGGTAATACCAACCTGCTGCACCAGTATACAGTGACCAACCGCCTCTACCATCTAATCCAGGTTTTGAGTACACATCACCTGCCAAAGCAAATGCCTCTGTCTTATAACTTTTAGCGTGTTTTTCATTTTTATATTTGCAGGCAGGATTAAGCATACGAAGCAGTTTATATCCAGCATCTTGCTGCCCATTTTTTACAAGTGCCTTACAAAGCCAAACGGCAGCATGAGTATATTGACCTCCGTTTTCTCTTATGCCAGGAGGGTACGCATTAACATATCCCGCCTGCTTGCCCTGAGTAGTAAACGGCGGTGTAAACAGCTTAATAATTCCATGTTCTGCATCTACGAGCTTTTCTACTGCACTTTTTAGCGCCTGATCTTTTCTTTCTTGATTTGGCATATCACACAGTACAGAAAAAGACTGAGTAAGGCTGTCTATCTCACATCTTTGTGAACCTTTTACGCCCAGTGGCGTTCCATCATCAAAAAACGCCCTAATATACCACTCGCCATTCCATGCATTATCGTCAACATTTTGTTTGAGCTTTTGTGATTCTGCAACATATTTTTCTGCTCTTTGCTCATCATCTTCAAATTTACAGATTGGTGCAAAATTTGAAAGTGTCATTGACAAAAACTGAGTAAGCCAAACGCTCTCACCCTTGCCCTTTATTCCCACTGAATTAAATCCGTCGTTCCAGTCTCCTCCTCCAATGAGTGCAAGTCCGTGTTCTCCATAATTTATTACCCGCTCTATAACTCTTATGCAGTGCTCATATATTGTGCCTTTTCTATCGCTTTGCTGGGGTTCAAAGTACTTTTCTTCTTCACCATGTTGCAGTTCTTCTCCTGCAAGATATGGTACTTTTATATTAAAGATTTCGTAATCACCCGTTTTTTGTGCATACTCTGACGCCACAAATGGAAGCCACAGTAAATCGTCGCTGTAACGAGTTCTTACGCCTTTTGTTCCGCCCACATCTTTAGGCATTTTATGCCACCAGTGAAGCACGTCTCCATGTTCAAACTGGTGTGCCGCACATCTGATTATATGCGTTTTTACAAGCTGTGGATAAAGAAGAACAAGGGAGCTTACATCCTGCAATTGGTCACGGAACCCATATGCTCCTCCGCACTGATAAAAGCCTGTGCGTCCAAAAATTCTGCTATTTATTATTTGAGCGGGAAGCCATGTGTTGAACATATAGTTTAGCTCTTTGTCTGGTGTGTTTATATAGAGAACATTTTCGTTTTGCTCAACACTTAGATTTTTTGTTGTTACTACTGATGATGCTCTTTCACTTGCGCCCCACGAAAGAATAAAGCGTACAGATTCCTGCCTTTTTGGTGGCAATATTATTTTTTTGCCAACAGCCGCACAACAGTCATCTACAGGCATCAATTTACCGCCGTCCCATTTTCCGTTTAAAAACTCTGTCCTGTCGCAAGTAAAGAAATCGGCAGCAGACAAAAGTCCAACACGCATATATCCGTAAGGTCCATTAGTACAATGGTTGCTGACTACAACTGATTTGCCATCAAACACCGACTTTAAAAGGTGAGCATCTTTTTTATTTACTCCCATTACAGGTTCGGTGTAATAGACTATTTCCACTTTTTTATCCTCCGATTCAATATTTTCAAGCTTCACATCGCAATGCTTTATCATTCCCTTTTGAGGAACCCAAACAGTTATATCGTAATTTATACCCTGAGCCGTTCCAAGAAATTGCACAATTTTTTTTGAAAACCGTACCGTAGCACCTACAGCAAGGTCATAAACTGTTCCGTTTACCTTTAAATATATTTTTTCCCCCATGTTATCTGTCATTGTGTCATTGCTCCACGGGGTCAATTTGTTTTCTCTTGAATTTAACGCCCAAGAAAAACCAAGAGATTTGTCACTAACCAAAGTTCCAAACGCAGAGTTGGCTAAAACAACGCACCAAGGCAGTGTTGGCTTATCTGTTACTGTAAAAATACCATGTGTAAAGTATCCATGCTTTACAGTTAGGGCATTTTCGCTTTTTATTTCTATCGGAGATGCAGATTCCGCCTTGAAAGGTGCGTACCTACGAGGAGTAAGAGCAATGCGCTCACTCTGTGGCGCAATATAAACTGCAATAGCCATAAGTGCTGTTATGCTTTGTTGCTCAAACTTGCTTAAATCTATTGGAAACACTCCTGCACTTTCATAAACGTTCTCTTTTTTTAACATTTGTCTTATTGAAGAAAGTATCGGTGCTGTGTATTCTCCATTTTCCTTATAAGCTATTACAAGGTCTGTTATGATTCCACTTTTGCGTAATTTTCTTGTAATCCTTACATACGTTGCAACCTTGCTTATATCATCCTGAGTATCAACTTGTGTAAATATTATTGGATTATCACCAGATATTCCAAACTCCCAAACTGCTCTTTTACTCCTTTGATTTTCTGTTCTGGCTATTATTGTCTCTTTGCTTTGGCTTTGCGAAAACAGAATGTGTGGTAAAACTGTGGCAGCAATTACGCCGTCTATCATATCGTCCTTAAACGGTGAAGGTGCTGCATTGTGTGGAAGAAGTTTGCCATCTTCTCTAGCTTTAAGTGCTCTATCCATTGCCTCTGCTTTTGTTGATGCAGCTGATAAAATAAGGGTTTTTGTAACTTGTTGTTTTGGTGAAACTTTTATTGGAACACGAAAAGCAGCACAATTATCTGGCGTTCCTTCCTTTTGTAAAGTCAAGTTACTTGACACTAGCGAAAATATACCGTTGGGCCTTTGCAAAATTGACTCTCTGGACATACCAAAATCAAAGTCAAAGCCTTCCACGAAGCCTGTTGCAAGACAAAGAGGCTCTTCCCCATTTCTTGCCTGCCTTTGAAAAATCAGCAAATTGTTTTTGTCATCATACTCACCCTGCAAAAACAGCTTTGAAAATGCAGGGTGTTGACTTTCATCCTTGTGCATACAAAGACTTGGCTCAAAATATATTACAAGTTCGCCACAAAATTCGGTTTTACTAATATTTTTTATTGATATTTTTCTTTGCTCACAAGGAAGTCTAGGATGAACCATTGCTGTCATTGAACATTCTATATTTGATGTGTGTGAGCTTAGAGTCATATCCGTGTTTGAATAACTCGCCTTAAAACCTGCCTTACTGTTATAATCCAGTGCTTTAGTTATTGGTAGTATCATTTTTTCATTCTTAATAAATGCAAATATTCCAAGCGGATTTTTCAGCAAATCGCTGTTTGTTCTAGTTATATCCGCTCCACGATAGCGTGATATTGATGCTCCATTATCGCAAACCACCATACTCCACTCACCGTTTGTATAAAGTCTTACATTTGGTGCAAGTGGATTAATATTTGAAAATTCTCTAGTTTGAGGTGCTGTACGCTGTGGACGCTGTGGCACTTCTCTAAGCTCAATATCTCTGAAAACAGTTGCTTCTGCTGGTACTTTTTCCTGCAACAAGCTTACTGCGCCTGCCATTTTGTCATCGCTCATAAAGCGTTTTTGCATCAAATTATCCATTAACAGATTTGATATGCAAAGCATACTCATTCCAACATGATGTGCCATATAACTGCGTACAACTGCGTAATCTTGTCCGTCCATTCTTTCCACTGTAAAGTCTGCAGCCTCATAAAATCCACATCGACCCGTCATTTGCATTTCTTCCAACTCAATCAGATTTTTTATTGCCGCTTTTGGTTCAAACGGTAGCACAAGGAAGGTAGAATACGGCGATATAACAAGGTCTGAATTAAGTCCTCGTTTAAGCCCTAACTTTTGCACTCCGTGTGCCTTATACTGATAATTAAGTTGTGGGTCAAAAGAGTAAAATCCGCTTTCTGATATTCCCCACGGCATTTTTCTTCCCTTTACTCTTCTCTTTTGACACCATGAGCAAAATCGTAAAGCTTCAAAGCCCATAGTGTTTTCAAAAACAGGCAAAAGTAAATGTGGCATATAGTATTCAAACATAGTACCTGTCCAAGACACTGGCCCTGCATATCTGCTTTCTGTGGCAAGAGTTCTACCAAGTGCACCCCAATGTTCCTTTGACACTTGACGGCTTGCAATTGCATAAAAACTTGTCATTCTGGATTCGCTCATAAGCAAATCGTAATATGAATTTGAAAAGCTTTCATCATCTACACAGTATCCAATATAGAACAGCTTTCGACGTTTATTATAAAGTGGTGATAAATCAGAATCTTCTATTAGTTTATTTAACCTTTCAATGAGTGACGGTATTATGGGATTCTCGTTTTGTATTTCTAAAAGTCCTTGACGCAAAGCAACAATCGAGCACAAAAAGTTTCCGCCATCCACTGTTGAAACATATTTAGGTTTAAGAGGTGCAAGCGTTTTTGTGTTGTACCAGTTGAGCAAATTGCCCTGCCATTTTTCAAGCTTTTCTATTGTTAATATGCTTTTGTCAAGCCTCGTGCACATTGTCTGCGTATCTATAAATCCAAAATCTTTCGCACAAAGAGTGCACAGCAGCATAAGCCCTATATTTGTTGGCGATGTTCTGTGTGCTATTCTGTGTACAGGTGTTTCTTGAAAATTGTCGGGTGGCAAGAAATTGTCTCCCTCCACGCACAATTCATCATAATACTTCCACATTGCGGCTGCATATGATCTAAGCTTTTCCTTATCTAGCGAATTAATTGACTGAGAAGACGACTTGCGAACATTTGCAGAAAACCATGCAAACGGAATATTGAATAAAAACGCAAGACCAAGAAGAATGTGTACAGAATTGCCAAAAGCAAGCATAATGACGCCAGCAATAAGTGACGGCATATATCGCTTTAAAAATCCCCATATATTCTGATTTTTATCACTATCAGCCGCTGTTACCCATTGCAACATATTTTTATGGCTGACAAATTGTCTCCACATCGCTTTTGCGATTGCATTTGCACATACCCACGCATTTTGTGCCATCATCAAAATTGACACGCCACCACCCGCAATAGACTTGAGTGCAGACGGCATTGCATTTGAATAATATAAGCGAGAAAATACAGAAAGTCCGCCAGCAATGAGCGAATAGATTCCTGCAAAAAGTTCACCAAAGCAAGCAGAAAAAAGCACAATAGTTGCTACTGTTTGAGATATTGATAGTGGCATAAGCAGTGATACAAAAAGTGCAATAATTGATATTACTGGGTTTATACTTCGGCGTAAATTATCAAGTAGTTTTATACGTGAAAGTGCATTAAGCGGATTTTTGGGTGATATACCGAAGATAAAACGTAGATTTTGCCAGTCTCCTCTGACCCATCTATGCAGTCTATCAAGATATGCACCTTGCCTTGGCGGAAAACTATCTGTTACCTGAACATCAGAAACAAAGCCAACACGCATATATCCGCCCTCTAAAATATCGTGACTTAATACATGTTCTGGTGGGAAACTACAATTTAACAGCTTATGGAATATATCAACATCTATAAGACCTTTACCTGCAAAAATTGCCTCATCAAACAAATCCTGATATTTGTCAGAGCTTGTATTGTTATAGGCTGTTATTCCTCCTACGCTTGCCATTATTCGTGCAAATCCTGTTCCAAATGCACTATCTATTTCTGTTTCTATTTTTGGTGTTAATATTCCGTATCCGCTAACTACTCTGCCCTTAGTTTCATCAACAACCGGCTGATTTATTGGATGAACAGCAACAGACACAAGTTCATTTACTGTATCAAGCGGAAGATTTGTATCTGCGTCCAGAGCCATAATATATTTAACGTCTGAAAATCCCTGCATATCTCCGCACAACAGTTGAAACTGCGTGTTTTCTCCCTTTATGACTCTTATCAGCTGTGTTATTGCACCACGCTTTCTTTCCCAGCCTGTATATTCGTTTTGTGTTTTTGAAAATATTCTGGGTCTAACAGCAAGAATAAAGCCTCCATATTTTTTGTTAAGTTCATCTATCACCTTTTTTGTTGCTGCTAAATCCGCTTCATCCTGTGCATTCGTTGGCGATTTTGATGACTTAAAGTCTGCTAAAATACAAAACTTAACATTACCTTGTCCATTTGAACGCTTTAATGATACAAGACGCTTTGTAAGCATCTTTGCTTTTTGTGCGCTTGGCAAAAGCAAAGATACCACAACCAAAGTTGAGGCATTTTGTACAACTTCATTATCTTTTTTCATTTTCGGCATAAAAGTGGGATTTACCCCAAGCATTGCAAACAAATTTACAAGAGGCCAAAATATTTCAAACAATGGCAAATACAGCAAAAATGGTAAATACCAATGTTTAAATGCAACTCCAATCCATACAGATGCAATCAATGGCAAAAGAAGTTCTACAGCTATTGAAATCCAGCCTCTTTTTTGATTGTGTTTAGATATATTTAAGTATTTACCAACATGCTGTTGCTCATTTTTAGCCTGCAATATTATTCTGTTTGCAAATTCATCTTCTTTAAGCTTCTGGCGTTTTGCCTCACTTGCGACCTGATGTCTGTAATGTGCTCTGGTTGCATCATCCATCTGTGCATATACCCCTGATGGATCTTGTATTAAGCTATGCTCAACTTCGCTGATTTTTTCTGTTAATTCCTCGAAGTCAATATCGCTAATTGCACGAAGAGATTTAACAGCTGAAGCAAGCTGCTTTTTTGATGTATCTTCATTTATTGAGCAACTTGATGCTACTATATTTAGTAACACAGCTTTCAACATCACAGGCAATAGTTCAAGCTCTGTAACCGTTAATTTCTCTTTAATAAGCTTTTTCTCTATTTCTTCTTCGCTTGGCAATTCTCCGCCAGCGCAAATTTTTTCACAAAGGTTATAAATGTTTGGAACTTTATCTGATGAAACAGGTATCACATCTGCTTTTCCGAGAACTTTTATAACCGATGATCCTTCACGTTCGAATATATAATAATTGTCGCAAAGCCATTCGTTTGCAACGCTTTCTTTGCGATTTTTAAGTGCGGATTTATATTCTTTTCTAATATCTTTTAACGAGTGCTTTATCATTTTTTTAAGCTTTACTGGCTTTTTTAACCTTACTGAATTTTCGTTCAAGCTATTCACCCTTTTATCTTCTTCATTTGTTATATTTTTTCCCGAAAATTCTCCAAATAATCTTAAAGCTTATTTAAAACGTTTTTTTGTTTTAAAATGGTTAATAAAATACAGTTGCATTGACAAAAACTAATCATAAATGTTACTATTTTAAGCAGAAAATATAAGGGGAGCAAAATGATGAATTTTTCTGTAATAAATGAAAAATCTAATACTGTCGAGGGCTTTGCACTCGTCAGAAAAAGTGAAAAGAAAACAACCGCAAAGGGTGCTTGCTTTCTTGATATGACACTTGCTGATAAAAGTGGACAAATAAATGCAAAGTTATGGGACTATAACGATGAAATTCACGGTATATTTGAGATTAATTCAATTGTCAAGGTTAGAGGAAGCATTTCCGTTTATAATGGCGAAGACCAGTTAAGAGTTGAAAAACTCCGCAAGGTAATCAACTCTGACAATATAAATATTGATGACTATGTTCCAAGTGCCGAATATGACGGACAAGCAATGTTTGACGAAATACTTAGCAGTGTTGAAAATTTTAAAGACAATGATTTAAAGATTTTAACCGCCGAGTTGTTAAATGAATGCAAGGAAAAACTTTTATACTTCCCTGCTGCATTTAAATTGCACCACGCAATTCGTGGCGGACTTCTTTTGCACACGCTTTCAATTGTTCGTCTTGCTCAGGGGGTTTGCAAGGTTTATCCGTTTGTTGACAGTGACCTGTTGCTTTGTGGTGCAATTTTGCACGACCTAGGCAAAACTGTTGAATTTAAAGTATCTACTGTTGGTATTGCTGACGGATACACAGTTGACGGAAGCCTTATCGGTCATATTGTAAGAGGTGCTATGGCAGTTCGTAATGCTGGAGAAAAGCTTTCTATCCCCGAAGACAAAATCATGCTTGTTGAGCATATGATTTTGTCTCATCACGGTGAACCTGAATTTGGTGCAGCTATTCGCCCAATGTTTTTGGAGGCTGAACTTTTATCAGAGCTTGACCTTATGGACGCTCGTGTTTATGAGATTTGCGAAGCTGTTAATAACACTGAGAAAAATGATTTTTCTTCAAGGCAGTGGGCTTTAGACAACAGAAGACTATATAACCATGGACGCACAGATATGACCGCATGTGCAGATTTGAATATTTAATAAGGAGTTATTATGGATTGGACTGAAATAGTAATCACTGTGCCTGCACAGGATATTGACAAAGCAGGAGACATTGCACATATGACTGTACCTTATGGAATCTATATTGAGGATTATCGTACACTCGAGCAAGAAACAATGGAAATCGCACACATTGATTTGATTGATGAAGAACTTTTAAACAAAGACAGGTCAAAGGGACTTGTTCACATCTACATTTCTCCACAGGAAAATCCAAACGAGGCCGCAAGCTTTATAAAAGAGCGTCTTTGTTCTGAAAATATTGAGCATAACATTACTCTGAACGCCTGTAAAAATGAGGATTGGGAGAATAACTGGAAGCAGTTTTTTAAACCTTTTCCTGTGGGCAAAAAGCTTTTTATACGCCCAACATGGGAAGATGAATTTGATGCAGGCGACCGCAAGATCTTACACATCGAACCTGGTCTTGCCTTTGGAACTGGAGGACACAACACAACAAGGCTTTGCCTTGAAACACTCGAGGATTATGTAAATCCACAATGCACCGTTTTAGATATTGGATGTGGCAGCGGGATACTATCAATTGCTTCACTGCTTTTTGGTGCACAAAGTACTGTTGGCGTTGATATTGACAAATATGCTGTTCGCACCGCAATTGAAAATGGTGAGGCAAACAACTTTAATGAACCACAATACAAAATTTTGTGTGGCAATTTAACTGACAAGGTAAGTGGAAAATTTGATGTTGTTGTTGCAAACATTGTTGCTGATATTATTGTTCTGTTCTGCGAAAGCGTTGCACAGTTCATGAATGACAATGCCGTATTTATTACTTCAGGTATTATTGACACTCGTGAAGATGATGTTTTGCAAGCGTTTGACAAGTTTGGGTTTGAAGTTTTAGAGCGTCGTGAAGATGGTGGTTGGCTCTGCTTTGTAACAAAACTTAAATAAGTTTTGAATTTAATAAATGTAACGACAAAAAAAGACCTGTGCAAATTAAATTGCACAGGTCCATTCTATATATGTTTATTTATCGCCTTTTATATTATCTTTTATTTTATCAAAAATATTTTTTTTATTTGGTGCTATTGGTCCCTCAGTAAACTTGGAAGGTTTTTCAATCAATTCATCTTCAAACTGTTCCAAAAGTTCTTTTTGGTGATCTGTAAGCTTTGTAGGAACATCTACAACAATCTTTACAAATTGGTCACCCTTTGAGCGTCCGTTAATATGAGGTATACCTCTCTCTTTAAGCCTAAATACTGTTCCAGGCTGTGTTCCGGCTGGCAAATCGTATTTTACTCTTCCATCAAGTGTAGGAACAAACAATTCACATCCAAGAACTGCTTGTGCAAAAGTTATAGTTATATCACACCATACATCATAGCCGTCTCTTTCAAAAAGTGGATGAGGACGAACATTAACAGCAACACGCAAATCTCCTTGAGGACCTCCGTTAACACCGTAATTGCCCTCAGAGCGAATACTAATCACCTGTCCATCGTCAATACCAGCGGGAATATTCACATCGACCTTTGCGGCCTTTCTTACCATTCCTATTCCTCTGCACTTTTCGCACGGATTTTTAATAACTGTGCCCTTACCTCCGCACTTTGGACATTCTTTTGAAGTTGAGATGACGCCAAATGGTGTTCTCTGTTGAACACTTACATGTCCACTACCATTACAATCGCGACAAGCTTCTGGTGATGTGCCCTTCTTTGCACCTGTACCATTGCATTCTTCACAACGCTCTATTCTTTGCATTTCCACTGTTCTTTTGCAGCCTGTTGCAGCCTCTTCAAAAGATATTGTTATCGTTGAATTTGTATTTGTACCTCTTTGCGGTGCTTTTGGATCTACTCTTCCACCGCCAAAGCCACCGAAACCACCGCCGCCAAAGCCACCGAAGAAAGAGTTGAAAATATCACCAAGATCAAAATCATAGGCTCCGCCGTAGCCAACTCCCGAACCGAAATTAGGGTCAACACCAGCATGGCCATATTGATCATACTTTGTCTTTTTGTCACCATCTGACAAGACTTCGTATGCCTCATTTGCCTCTTTGAACTTTTTTTCTGCCCCTTTATCACCAGGGTTTAAGTCTGGGTGGTATTTCTTAGCTTGCTGGCGATACGCCTTTTTAATTTCATCAGCAGACGCTTCCCTGCCAACGCCAAGCACTTCGTAATAATCTCGCTTATCCGCCAAGATAAAAACTCCTTTTGGCATATTTGCTGTCATATTACCTTTTTTGTAAAGTAATACGACAGCATATATTTTAAACTATTATTCTGCGTCTGTAAAGTCTGCATCGTAATATTGCTGACCTTCACCTGCTGCATCACCCTGAGGTGCTTCTTCACCCTGAGGTGCTGCCTGCTTGTAAAGCTTTTCAGAAACCTCATAGAACTTCGCTGTAAGTTCTTCCTGCTTTGATTTAATAAGATTCATATCTTCACCCTTGAGAGCTTCTTTAAGTGCATCTGCCTTTTCCTCAAGGTCTTTCTTGTCAGCCTCATCAAACTTGTCACCCTCTTCTGAGAGGATTTTCTCACACTGATAAACCATCTGGTCTGCAGCATTTCTTGTGTCAAGCTCTTCCTTACGCTGTTTATCTTCCTCTGCAAACTTCTCTGCATCTGCAACAGCCTTTTCAATGTCATCCTTAGACATATTTGTTGAAGCTGTAATAGAAATTGACTGCTGTTTATTTGTTCCCAAATCCTTTGCAGAGACATTAACGATACCGTTTGCATCTATATCAAATGTTACTTCGACTTGTGGTGTGCCACGGCGTGCTGGAAGAATACCATCAAGATGGAACATACCAAGAGTTTTATTATCCTTTGCAAATTCACGCTCGCCCTGAAGAACATGCACTTCAACAGATGTTTGATTGTCTGCTGCTGTTGAGAATACTTGGCTCTTCTTTGTTGGAATTGTTGTATTTCTTTCAATTATCTTTGTGCATACTCCACCAAGTGTCTCAATACCGAGTGAAAGAGGAGTAACATCAAGAAGCAACAGTCCCTTTACATCGCCACCAAGAACACCAGCCTGAAGAGCTGCACCGATAGCAACGCACTCATCTGGGTTAATTCCCTTAAATGGTTCTTTACCTGTAAATGACTTGATTGCATCCTGAACAGCAGGAATACGAGAAGAACCACCAACCATAAGAACCTTATCAAGCTCGGACGCTTTAATTCCTGAATCCTGCATTGCCTGACGAACAGGTCCCATTGTTGCTTCAACAAGGTCTGCTGTAAGCTCATTGAACTTTGCTCTTGTAAGAGTTGTTTCAAGATGCTTTGGTCCTGTTGCATCTGCTGTGATAAATGGAAGGCTAATTGCTGATGTTGTTACGCCTGAAAGCTCAATCTTTGCTTTCTCTGCTGCTTCTTTAAGGCGTTGCATAGCCATTTTGTCGCCCTTCAAATCTATACCCTGATCCTTTTTAAACTCGTCAGCAAGGAAGTCAATAACTCTCTGGTCAAAATCGTCACCGCCAAGACGGTTGTTACCTGCTGTTGCAAGCACCTCTTGAACGCCGTCACCCATCTCAATGATTGAAACATCGAATGTACCGCCACCAAGGTCATAAACCATAATTTTCTGGTCGTTTTCTTTATCAATACCATATGCAAGAGCTGCAGCTGTAGGCTCATTTATAATTCTCTTTACTTCAAGACCTGCAATTTTACCAGCATCCTTTGTTGCCTGACGCTGTGAGTCTGTGAAGTATGCAGGAACTGTTATAACAGCCTCTGTTACTGTGTCTCCAAGATAGCTTTCTGCATCTGACTTAAGCTTTTGAAGAATCATTGCTGAAATCTCTTGTGGTGTGAACTTTTTGTCATCAATCTTCACCTTGTAATCTGTACCCATTTGACGCTTAATTGATGAAATTGTCTTATCTGGATTTGTGATTGACTGTCTCTTAGCAACCTGTCCTACCATACGCTCGCCTGTCTTTGAAAATGCAACTACCGATGGAGTTGTTCTTGCTCCCTCTGCATTTGCTATAACTACAGGCTCACCGCCTTCAATAACTGCGACACATGAGTTTGTTGTGCCAAGATCAATTCCTACTATCTTTGCCATAAAAAATTCCTCCTAAGAAATGTTTGTTCATTAATTTATTTTTATATAATAATTGGTATAATTAGTTTGCAACTTTTACCATTGCAGGTCGAAGAACTTTGTCTCCCATTTTATATCCCTTTACAAATACCTCTGTGATTGTATTATCACCAAAATTTTCATCTTCTATATGCATTACTGCATTGTGTATATTTGGGTCAAACTGATCGTTTGGTGCACCAAAGCTTTCTACTCCAAGCTTTGAAAAAAGTTCAACAAGCTGTGTAAAGGTCATCTCTATACCTTTTTTGTAATCTTCAGACGACACATCAGTAATCTCGTTTGCTCTGTCAAAATTATCAAGAACTGGTAAAAGTTCCGCAAGAACCATCGACTTTGCGTCTGAGAAGACTCCTTCACGCTCCTTTTGTGAGCGTTTGCGGAAATTATCATACTCCGCCGCAAGCCTAAGATATTGTTCATTCTTTTCATCAAGTTCTTTTTGCAGCTTTTCTTCCTGAGTAGGTTGTGCGTTTTGCTCAGCCTCTTCTGTTTCAGGAGTTTCAAGCTGTATTTCTTGATTTTCTGCTTCGTTGTTATTTGCCATTTGGCATATCCTCCTCATATACTTCTGACAAAAGTCTTCCGACTATGTCTGTTAGGTATTTTATGCTCGGAATAAGCTTTGAATAGTTCATTCGTGTCGGACCTATTATTCCGATTGAACCACCATCTCTACCACTTATCATATATCGTGAAATTATCATACTGGAGTTTTCAAGCTCCTTGTATCTATTTTCACTGCCGATAAGCACATCGAGGTCACTTTTTACCGAGGATATGATTTGATTAAGTGGTTCACCCCTGTGTAAAAACTCAAGAAGTTCGCCTGCATTTTGATCAAACTCACGATAGTTAAGCAGATTAGACTGTCCACCTAAAATTATCTCTGACTGAGACGCCGCATTCGCAAGGTCTGAAAGAGTTACAAGAAGTGGTGACATTGCAAGTGCCTTTTTGCCAAGTGATGCTACAAGAGTCTGAATCATAACCGTGCCAATATCTGTAAGCGGTTTTTCCAAAAAGTTCTGTGATGCTACCGAATAAAAGGTTTCTATTAAATCAGGTGTTATTTCAACATCGGTTCTGCACGCTTTACTTTTTAGTATTCCTGTTGATGTAAGCAAAACTATCATTGCTGTTTTTGGACTTATCTGCACAATTTCTACTTTGCGTATCACTGCGTTTTCATCCGCAGGAGTTGTAGAAAGTGAAGCACAGTTTGTAAAGCCCACCAAAATCTCTCCAGCACGTTCAAGCAATTGCTCTGGGTCTCCCATTCTATGGTCAACACCTACATCTATTCGCCTTCGTTCATCATCGTCAAGCTCATGCTGTGGCATCAAGTGGTCAATGTAATACCTGTATCCCATATTGGTTGGTATTCTTCCCGCTGATGTATGCGGCTGGTCAAGATAGCCAAGTTCCGAAAGCTCGGACATATCGTTGCGTATTGTGGCCGACGACACGGACATATCAAGAATCTCGCAAAGAACCTTTGAACCAACCGGTTCACCTGTGGAGATGTACTGTTCAACAATGGCTGCGAGGATTTTCTTCTTTCTATCAGGTAATCCCATATCTTCACCACCTGTCAGTGACAGTTTTAGCACTCGATAGTTTAGAGTGCTAATTTAATATATACTATACATCTCATATGCTTTAAAGTCAATATTCTAAATGTAAACACTTTGTTAAAAAACCAAGTAAAAATTATGAAGGATAGTTGTCAAGTTAGGTGCAACACTGAAGTAAATCTAACTCAATCATCTCATTGGGAATTTTAAAACCAAATCTTTTTCTTGGTCTATTGTTATAAGCTGTACGGCATAAGCATGTGCCTGTTTTAATACTTTACACTCATATACAATGTATAAGCAAGACCATTGCATTTTCCCTTTCGTATATGGTAGGATGTTTATAATGATTCATACATATAATAACGTATAAAACTATCCTGCACAGTTTTGTTTAACTGTACAGGATAGTTTTCGGCTTTTAATATTCGAAAATTAACTAGTTAGCATTATTATAGATTTAGCATACTTAATTGTTTCATCAAGAATCCAGTGACTTACATTCACTCCATATAATATATTATCACTTATATAAAAAAAGTCAACAGTATTTTTCTATTTTAAATATTTAATGTTCATAGATATAAATAGAATTCCTATTATATGGTTTTTATTGACAAAATAAGGTATAATATAATATCATAAACTGCTGTTTTAATTGAGAGGAAAGATTATATGTTTGTTGATATAGCGAAAATCAAAATAAAGGCTGGTGAGGGTGGCAACGGTGCTGTTTCTTTTCACCGAGAAAAATATGTTGCATCAGGCGGGCCTGATGGCGGAGACGGTGGCAAAGGTGGCAATATTGTCTTTATTGTTGACGATAATCTGGCAACACTTGCAGACTTTAGGTATAAGCGTAAATATACTGCTGAAAACGGAAAGAATGGTGACGCAGGCAGGAGAAACGGTCGCAAGGCTGAGGATTTGATAATCAAAGTTCCTCGAGGGACAATAATCAGAGAAGTTGAAAGCGGAACTGTTATGGCTGATATGTCTGACAATGATCGTTTTGTTGCTGCAAAGGGTGGCAGAGGTGGCTGGGGTAACAGTCATTTTGCAACGCCCACGCGTCAGACTCCACGATTTGCAAAGAGCGGAATGCCTGGCGAAGAATGGGAAATAACTCTTGAACTCAAGCTTTTGGCAGATGTTGGTCTTTTGGGATTTCCTAACGTTGGCAAATCCACTCTTGTTTCTGTCATCAGTGAAGCAAAGCCGATAATTGGCAACTATCACTTCACAACTATCACACCCGTTTTGGGCGTTGTTTCTTTGGGTGAGGGTAACTCATTTGTTATGGCGGACATCCCAGGACTGATTGAAGGTGCAAGTGAAGGAATTGGTCTTGGCCACAAATTTTTACGCCATGTTGAGCGTTGCCGTATGCTTGTTCACATTGTTGATGTTGCAGGCAGTGAAGGCAGAAATCCTATCGACGATTTTAATGCAATTAATAAAGAACTTGAACAGTTTGACCCAGAACTTGCAAAGTGTCCTCAAATTGTTGCTGGAAACAAGATTGACCTTGCAACAGATGAACAGCTTGCTGAGTTTGAAAACTATGTTAAAGAGCGTGGGTACGAGTATTTTCCAATAATTGCTCCAATTGCAGAAGGCACAAAAGAGCTTATTAACGCTGTGTGGAAAATGTTGCAGTCCCTCCCTCCTATCAAGCGTTACGAGTCACAGGAAATTCCACTTGAATTTTTGGAAAAGAAGCAAAACAACGGATTTAAAATTTCTGTCAACGACAGTGTTTATATTGTCGAGGCTGAATGGCTTATAAAAATTCTTTGTAAAATTGACTATGACGATTATGAGTCGCTTCAATATCTGCAAAGAGTATTGCAATCCAGCGGAATTTTTGATGCACTTAGGGAAAAAGGAATTCAAGAGGGTGACACTGTAAGCATTTATGATATTGAATTTGAATATGTTCCATAATGTGTCCCCAGCTGAAAAAACAGTAATATAAAAATTCCTGTGTATCTAATTTACTTATCATCACATTATGGGCATTATATTAAGGAGAGTTTTGTTTGGACAGATTTCTTGATTTTGAATGCAATCCAAATCAGTTAAGCCCTCTCACTCTTGCCTTCGTTGGCGACTGTGTTTATGAGCTTTTCGTGCGTGAAAGGTTGGTTTGTGAAGCTAACAGACCCACTAATAAGCTAAATGGACTTAAGCGAGATTGGGTCAACGCCTCCTTTCAAGCACAATGTGTAGTCAAAATTTCTGGCATATTAACAGCTGATGAATCAGACATTCTTCGCCGTGGTAGGAATGCACACACAAAAAACACTCCTAAGAATATGTCTGCCTCTGATTATCATTATGCTACGGGTCTTGAAGCATTATTTGGATATCTCTATCTTTGCGGAAGGATCGAAAGACTTCGTGAGCTATTTTACATAATTTCGCAAAACGGAGATGGTGACTGTGATTGATGATTTTTCTAAAAAATCACCTGTTGTTAATTTTTTGTTAGACGTTTTGATTTGTGGCATCGGCTGTTGCCTTTTTGCCCTATCTCTAATTGCATTTACAGTTCCAAACCAAATTGCACCAGGAGGATTTACTGGTATTTCCACAATTTTAAACTACCTTTTTGACTTGCCTATAGGTCTTACTATATTCATACTTAACATTCCTATAATGATTATTGCGTGGAAAATGCTCGGTATAAAATTTATTATAAAAAGCATTGTTGTAACAACTGCTTTATCAATAATAATTGATGTTTTCGCAACATTTGTTCCAGCCTATGAGGGTGACAGATTGCTTGCATCGCTTTTTGGCGGCGTCATTTCTGGTGGTGGGCTTGCACTTATTTTTATCCGTGGTGCAACATCAGGCGGTACCGATATTCTTGCAAAACTATTAAGATTAAAATGGCCACACATATCTATGGGACAAGTTATTTTGATTTCTGATCTGTTTGTTGTTATTCTTTCTGGCATTGTTTTTCGCAGTTTTGAGAGTGCTCTTTACGCTGTCATTGTTATATTTTCAAGCTCTCGTGTTATTGACTATGTACTATATGGTACAGGTCATGGTAAAATGCTCTTAGTTTTCACCGAGCATGCAAAAGAAATCTCGGAGGCTATTACAATTGAGCTCCACCGTGGTGTATCAATTGTCGACATAAAGGGAGCATACACAGGAAAGCAAAAATCTATGCTTATTTGTGCTGTTCGTAGCAACGAGGTTGCAAGAATCACAAGAATTGCAAAACATTTTGATGAACAACCTTTTATTCTCGTTTCAGAAGTTGGCGAAATTTTAGGACAAGGATTTAAGATGGAAGATACTTGACTTGTAAAAAGCACCTAATTGTGTTATATTACTGGTTGAAAATTTTTTGGAGGTTTATTATATGTCAGGACATTCAAAATGGAGTACCATTAAACGAAAAAAAGAAAAGACTGACAGCCAACGTGCAAAGATTTTTACCAAGATTGGCCGTGAAATTGCCGTAGCTGTTAAATCAGGCGGCCCAGACCCCACTGTTAACTCAAAGCTTAAGGATATAATTGCAAAGGCAAAGAGCAATAACGTCCCTAACGATAACATTGAGCGTATAATAAAAAAAGCTGCCGGCGAAGGCTCCGCAGATAACTTTGAAGAGATTGTTTATGAAGGATACGGTCCATCAGGCATTGCTGTTATTGTTGAAACTTTAACTGATAACCGTAATCGTACCGCAGCTGAAATGAGACACTATTTTGATAAGTTTGGCGGGAATATGGGTCAAAGCGGATGTGTTTCATTTATGTTTAACCGCTATGGCATCATTCTTGTTGAACGTAACGGTGTTGACGAAGATAAGTTAATGGAAAATGCTTTAGAAGCAGGTGCTATTGACTTACTTACGGATGAGGAAGAGGTTTTTGAAATTCGCACAGAGGCAAATGACTTTAGCGGAATTCGTGACGACCTTGAGACAAAAGGATACAAATTTGTTTCTGCTGAAATTGAATATATTCCATCTACATACACCGCTCTTACAAATGATGACGATATAAAGCATATGTGCAAGATGCTTGAGATGTTTGAAGATAACGATGATGTCCAAAATGTTTGGCACAATTGGGAAAACGCCGACGAATACATTTAAGTTTTGACATGATTTTTTAAAGGATGGTTTATGCCATCCTTTAATTTTTTGCTCTTCGCAAGCATTTGTTCGATTAATTTTTGTTCGAATTTTTTTCAGTTTTGTTTAATATCTTTTGTATTTTATTGATTTTTAAAGTAATAATATCTTGTATTTTGGATTTTTATGTAAATAATTTAATCTATAATTTGTGCCCAACACTATTGACAACAACTATATATTGTGTTATTGTGTGATTGTAAATATAAATTATATATTTACAGTCCATTTTATCGGACTTTATCAAAATTTATCGAACATTTGTATTGACAAGTGAGTTTTATATGTCTATAATATAGATATCGGAACAAATGTTCTTGATGATTTTAGGAGGTATTTGATATGGGAACAACTTTTATTTTTACAACTATTTTGGAGATCGTTGCAGTCATTCTTTTAGTTTGTGGATTTGCTAATGAAGATAAGCTCATTGAGTTTGAGGATAAGTGTGCATGGCTCGTTGCCGCATACATTCGTAAGGTTAAGAGAAACAAAGCTACAAAAAAACACCAGCAAGCAATTTATAATACAAAACTTCGTACAATTTCACGCAAAAACACACAGGATATTGTTTATCACACTACCAACAGAGTAGCATAAGGTGATTTTCTGTGACTATTCTTTAATCCAACATGGTTCCCTTATTATTCGTTTGGGATGAATTTTAAGGACAGGTTTTATACCTGTCCTTTTTTTGTTTTCGACCAGTTATCCGCCCATTAACTTGACAATCATACCTGTTTTTTGGTATCATATCTTGAAATTGTTTTTGCTATATATTTAATGTATATAAAATATAAAAAATATTGACCTACACGCAGCATAATATTCACTGCGCGCGTGCCAACATAGGAGAGATATATAATGCATAATTATGATAATCTTTGTATGAATTGTATGCGTGAGATTATGGACTCTGCAAAGCAGTGCCCCCACTGTGGATTCCACAATGATTCCCCACAGATTGCACCATATTTGCCAATGCGTACAGTTGTTTCTGACAGATATCTTATTGGCAAACTATTAGAATATAACGGTGACGGTGCAACCTATATGGGTTGGGACATTGAGCGTAAATCACCCGTAACTATAAGAGAATTTTTGCCTGATGCAATTGCAACCCGCAAGGAAGATACCACCGATCTTAAAGTTTTGCCTGGATGCGATGTTTCGTTTAGAGATTGCTTACAAAGCTTTTTAGATTTGTGGAGAAAACTTGCAAGGATGCGTGGCCTTTCTGCACTCATTCTTGTTATTGATATTGTTGAGGATAACGGAACAGCCTATGCTATTTCTGAGTATATGGAGGGCGTTACACTTAGAGAATATTTGCTAGCAAGCAAAACAGGATATCTTTCATGGTCAGATACAAGGGCTTTATTTATGCCTGTTTTATCTACTCTTGCCACACTTCATTCGGCAGGGATAATCCACAGAGGAATCTCACCCACCACCCTTATAATTGGTAAAGATAAAAAGATGCGTATTTCAGGATTTAGCATTTGGCAAGCTCGTGCCTCTTGGGGCGACCTTAATTCTCAGCTTTTCGCAGGATATGCCGCCATTGAGCAATATGGATTTGAAGGACAGCAAGGTCCATGGACAGATATTTATGCATTTTCTGCTGTTTTGTATCGAACTCTTATTGGTAGCACTCCACTGGAAGCAACCACAAGAGTTACAAACGATAAAATGATGGTTCCTGGAAAGTTTGCAGAACAACTTCCAGCTTATGTTATAAACGCACTTATTAATGCGTTACAGATTTTGCCAGAGGACAGAACAAGAACTGTTGAACAGTTCCGTGCTGAGCTTTCTGCCTCACCTACTGTTACTGTTAACAGTGCAGAATATATGGAGTCACACAACAAATCTGTAAATGCAAGACGTGCAGAGCCTGTAAATAGAAAGCCTGCACAACCACCGAAAAATCAAAATAAAAATCCAAAGAAGAACTCTTCACTTTCTGTTGGAGTTAAAGCTGCTTTAATTGTTTTAGGTGTTGGCCTTACCATTTTTATTATTCTACTTTCAACAGTTTTGAGAGATGACATTAGTTCATCTGGAGATGAAAATAATACTGTATCTGTTTCAACTAACACAATGGTTGAAGTTCCAACATTTTCAAACCGCACATACTCTATTGTTTCTAATGAGAGAGCATACACAACCAACTTTACTTTTGTTAAAAAGACAGAATATAGTAAAACTGTTAAGAATGGATATATAATTTCTCAAAGCGTTGAACCAGGAAAACAAGTGCCAATTGGCACTCAAATCGAACTTGTTGTTAGCCTTGGTGTTGAACAAATCGAGTTTATCGACGTTACGGGCAAGACCTATGAAGAGGCTTCGCAAGCACTTACTGGTCTTGGATTTAAATGCAGTAAGATTGCCAAGATAAACGCAGGTGAACACACAGCAAACACTGTTGCCGCTGCAAGCTTAGAGGTTGGAGAAAAGTATGATAAAGATACTGCAGTTGTTTTACAGGTTTGGACTGATAACACCACAACAACACTCCAACAAGCTCAACAGTAATAAAATACATTAAAAGAGCAATAATATGCTCTTTTTTTATTTACCTAAAAAAACCGCCACAGAGAACATCTGTGGCGGTTTTGATTGATTTTATTACTTTCTTTGGTCGAGCGAGATGTAATCTCTTTGCTCTGAAACGCTCATGTATGCAGGGCGAATAATCTTTCCTGCGTTTATCAGCTCTTCCATTCTGTGTGCACTCCAACCTGAAATTCGAGCTATTGCAAAGATTGGTGTGAAAAGTTCACTTGGGAGCCCAAGCATAGAATAAGCAAAGCCACTGAAGAAATCAACATTTGCACTAACGCCCTTAAACATTTTTCTATTGCCTGCTATGATTGCTGGTGCTAACGTTTCAACTTTGGAATAAAGAGCAAATTCGTCCTCAAGACCCTTTTCTTTTGAAAGATTTTCAACAAAGCTACGGAACATCTTTGCACGAGGGTCTGAAACTGAATAAATAGCGTGACCGATACCGTATATAAGTCCTTTTTTGTCAAAAGCTTCTTTTGCAAGCAAAGCCTTAAGATAATCTGAAACTTCTTTATCATCTTCCCAGTTACTTACATTCTTCTTCATATCCTCAAACATCTGAATAACCTTAATGTTTGCACCACCGTGCTTTGGTCCTTTAAGAGAACCAAGAGCCGCCGCAATTGCAGAATACGTATCTGTTCCTGATGATGTTACAACATGAGTTGTAAAGCTTGAGTTATTACCGCCACCGTGCTCAGCATGAAGAACCAAAGCCATATCAAGCACTCTAGCCTCAAGATCTGTAAACTTGCTATCTGCACGCAACATATGAAGTATATTTTCCGCTGTAGAATAATCTTCACGAGGTGCATGAATAAACAAGCTATCACCATCATGATAGTACTTGTATGTTTGATAACTGTAAACTGAAATAAGCGGAAACAGTGCAATAAGTTGTAGGCACTGACGAAGAACGTTTGGCAACGTTGTATCATCTGCGTTCTCGTCATAAGAATATAGGGTGAGGACACTTCTTGCAAGTGCGTTCATCATGTCTCTGCTTGGTGCCTTCATTATAATATCACGAACAAAGCTGGTTGGAAGTTGCCTGTACTTTGAAAGAAGCTTTTCAAAATCCTTCAATTCCTGCTTTGTTGGTAGTTTGCCGAACAAAAGCAAATATGTTGACTCTTCAAATGCAAAATGACCAGTACTAAAGGATCCTGTAATAATATCCTCAATATTATATCCTCTATAAAAAAGCTGACCTTCACACGGAACACTCTGACCGTCTACATTTTTGCTTGAGATAATTTCTGAAATTTCTGTGAGTCCTGTAAGAACGCCTTTTCCATTAACGTCACGCAGTCCCCTCTTTACATCGTACTTTGGATAAAGTGCCGGATCAATACAGCTGTTTTTCAAACAAAGATCTGTAAGGTCATTTATTTCGGGTGTTATTTCCGAAAATTTTATATTACTGTTGCTAAAATTCATGCATATACCTCCTATACATATAAAAGCCTTCTATTCATCTATATCCTTACGGATATTCCACACTGTTTAAGATATTTCTTTAACTGTGCTATCGGTATTTCATTAAAATGGAACAATGATGCAGCTAAGACAGCATCTGCACTCCCAACAGTTAATGCATCATAGAAATGCTCAAGAGCACCTGCTCCACCAGAAGCAATAACAGGTATTCCCACACTTTCTGACACTGCGTTGGTAAGATCTAAATCATAGCCATTTTTTTGACCATCACAGTCCATACTGGTAAGCAATATTTCTCCTGCTCCCCTTTGATATGCTTCCTGTGCCCACTTTACAGCATCAATACCAGTAGGTATTCTGCCACCGTTAAGATATACTTCCCAGCCTGTATCATTTCTCTTTGCATCTATAGCACACACAACACACTGGCTACCAAACTTCTTAGCAGCATCGTTTATAAGCTCTGGATTTCGTACCGCCGCAGAGTTAACAGAAATTTTGTCTGCCCCTGCTCTTAAAAGCTGTGTAAAATCATCTATACTAGAAATTCCTCCACCTACTGTAAATGGAATAAAAATTGAATTTGCAACTTTTGTTACTATATCAAGCATTGTTCCTCTGCCGTCATGTGTTGCAGTTATATCAAGCAATACAAGTTCGTCTGCACCTTTTTCATTGTAAGCTATTGCACATTCTACAGGGTCTCCTGCATCACGCAAATTTACAAAACTTACGCCCTTTACCACTCTGCCATCCTTAACATCAAGGCAAGGGATAATTCTCTTTGCGTACATAAGTTAACCCTCCCTGCACATATGTATAAAGTTCGACAGTATTACAAGCCCTGTTTCACCGCTTTTTTCTGGATGAAACTGAACTGCACAAAGGTTACCCCTTTGAACTGCTGCATTTATAAGAACACCATACTGTGTGTTTGCGGCAACATCACTTTCATTTTCTGCCTGCAAATAATATGAATGAACAAAGTATACATATGGATTAGGCTCAAGGTTTGCAAACATTCCATTTGGCTGTGTTATTTCAAGGGAATTCCAGCCCATGTGCGGAACCTTTAGACCATCTTTATTTGGGATTTTTAAAATTCTTCCTGGTAAAATCCCAAGCCCCTTAATATCTGGTGATTCCTGTGAGCCATCAAACAAAAGTTGAAGCCCAAGACATATTCCTAGAAAAGGCTTGCCACCCAAAGCCGCCTGCTTTACAGCGTCTACAAGACCATTATTTTGCATTGACTGCATAGCATCCCCAAAAGAGCCAACGCCAGGCAAAATAACACCGTCAGCACACTCAATTTCTTTTGCACTGCTTGTTATAACACTTGGGGTATTAAGAAAGTCCAGTGCATTCTTTACACTGTGCAAATTCCCTGCACCATAGTCAACTATTGCAATCATTGTCTCACCATAATCTGTAAATTTTCGTAATCTTATCCATATATATAAAATATAATTTGAATAAGATTTGAATAAGATTTTAACATATTTGGCACTATACGGCAAGAAATATTTTTGATTATTATCATTTTAGTAATAAATAAAATATTTAAAAAGAGTCCAAGGCAATCAATCATGCCATGGACTCTTTACTTTTAATTTACACTTTCAAGGTTAGATACTCTATAAAGAATATCATAAAAGAAATTCCAGTAAACATCTGGTCTTTCTCCTACTCCCATATATGAAAAATGGTCTTTTTCCTCAATCGGCATACGATACCAAATTCCTGGTTTGCAGCCCTTGTTTGAAACAAAATCTTCATGCCTTTCTGTTTCTGGTGCAATTGCCGTAATTGTATTCACAACCCCATCGTTTGGCAGCCACTCATCGGTAACCACTACGTGAGTTTCATCAGCAACATCATTCGTATAGAAACCTTCAATTAGACCAAGAAGCTTTAATGGGAAAAACATTTTTGACTTTGGTACATGCTTTTTAATCTTTGTAAGAGGCTTGGTACGGCAACCCGCATAAGCAAAATAATATATACTGTCGTAAGTTTGAAAATTCTTCATTCGTTCACGAGCTTTGTGAATATACAAATCATTAAGAACACAGTCTTCACTACTAAGATAGTTTTCTATTCCATCATTGTTAATTTTAAACTCCAGTTTCATACTTGGCTCATTTGTTATATCAAACTGGTCAAGGCCAAAATCATACAACTTAATAAATGGTGTATGACCCAAAGCAGAACAACCTTTAAGTAATGCTCTTGAAATAGCTGGTGCAACCTTCTCAAGCGCATAAAGTGCCGATATGCCTTGGTTTGCAGAAGCAAGTGTTGTAATGCTATGCACCCAATTTTCCTTACCACCTGTAAACAAACCTGAAAGCTCATTTGCTGGTGTGCCTTCCATTTCTTCCTTGCTGCCATTAACAGCAAGCTCTATAAACAATCTTGTTGTTGGCCCTCCAAAGCTATGGGTAATAAGATTGATTTTTTGAATCTTACCGTTCGCATCAAGCTTACCCCAATTGGGAACCATTGCTTTATAAGTTCTTCCATATCGCTTATGTCCGTTCTTTTCTGAGTGAACTTTTCCATAGTCAACTCTTCCACCAACGATATTTGCATAAAGCTCACACGCTCTGTCCCATGCACTTGATAATCCTCCGATTGATGGTGTATGGCATTCTGTTCCAAGATTTTTGTATAACTTGTTTATGTTGCCATTCCACATTCCGAAATATGGAAACAACTTGGTGATTGCCTCATCCTCACCAAACCCTGCAAAACCGTGAACCAAAACGAACGGGTAGTTATTTAGTTTTTCCAATGTAGCTTTCCTCCTCAAAAATACTTTTTAATATATGAATAACTGCTCGTTAAAAAAGCCTAAATCAAATTTATTTTTATATAACCTAAATAATATTATATATTAATATAAAGCAGTATATAAATTGGTTATATATTATTTTATATAAATATACATCAAGCGAGAGTTAATAGAAAATTCTATATAAGCTCCCGCCCAACAAAATAAAATTCAATTATTAAAGCTGATTAATCATACGAAAGTGGTCTCTGTAAAGCTTGCGTAATTTTACTGTGCTTGTTGGAGGCAAGAAACCACCTACGATTTGAAGATGATCCATTATTGTATCATCATAAACATGCCAAATGCCTTTTTTGATTTTCCCTTTTGCATCATGTAAATCTATTGATGGTTCATTGAATGGATATCTTGATGAGAAGGTTGGAACACAACCATCGTTTTCAAGCCATCTCTCATCAATAGGTATATCGTTAATTGTATTCTCACTATACTTACCCATTGACCTTGCAAAACTTCTAAAGAACAAGTGCATTGTTAGCATTGGTGCTTCTTTACGCTTTTTTGTAAAAAACTGCTGAGTTGTCTTTCGGCATGGCAAAGAGAAATAATAAGCATTTTCAAGGCACTTAATTTTTTCGTTCACTTCTTTTGTACCCTTAAGCGTAACATCATAATAGACATTATCTTTACTTGCAATAATTGCATGCTGACGTTCCTTGTTTATGGGAAGCTTTCTGCTTTGACCGTTTGCAAATCCGTTAAGGTCCCACTGTTCCAATTGGAAATCCCAAAATTTTGCAAGACTGCCGCCAGAAAAATTAGCATAATATGTTGTGAACTTTTCAATAGCATCAAAAACTCCCTTCATTGAATATGCAAGGGTTGTTCCCTGATGAACACCAGCCATAGAAGTTATACTGTGAATCCAGTTCCCATTACCACCTGTAAATAGAGGAGAAATATCATCCTTATCAGTAACTTCCATTTCTTCTTTACTACCCTCTGCCATAAGGGTTGACATCAAACGAATCGTTGCACTACCGTGGCTATGACCAAGAAGATTTACCTTCTTTTCTGAACCCCATCCATCAAACAGTGGCTTGTCATATGTTCTTCCAAAACGCTTATGCCCATACTTTTCTGAATGTGCTTTACCATAGTCAACTGTGCCACCTACAAGCTGAGCATAAAGCTCACAAGCTCTATCCCAAGCACTTGATACTGGGCCTACGCCGGGATTATAAACCTCAAATCCTTCGCCTTTAAGATAAACCATCAAGTTTCCTGCGAGCATTCCCCAATAAGGAAGCAACATATCATTAAGTATTACGCCCTTACCAAACCCTAACATTCCGTGAACCATGACATAAGGATAGTTTGTCTTAAATTTCATTAAAATAATTCCTCCACACTCTTAAAGTTTTGTTAATAAAATAACAAATTATTATAAAATCCGAACACAAATATAAAAATATTGTACTATTATGTAAATCAATAATCAATAATATCTAATGTAGAAAAATGACAAGCAAATTTTGCTATTATTCACAAACTATTAACATCTAATCCATAATCTTCTACATAATATGAAAAAGAGTTGTCATAGTTGACAACTCTTTTTAAACTTTTTATTATTAATTTATATATATTGTTCAATGTTTTTTCGAAAAAATAAATATTATTAAATCTATTTTTTACCTAAACTGCTTATTAAAATTTTTAGTGCATCACCAAACGCTAGGCGGTCAATACTGTAATCTGCTGTTAGATTATACTGTGCTATTTTCTCTCCGTCCACCAAAAATTCAACGGTACCAAGTATCTGACCTTTTTCTATTGGTGCTTGCACATCTATTGCAAGGTTTACTTTTTGCTTTATCTCATTTTTCTTACTGCTTTTTACCAATACATTTACCGATTCTGGTATTGTTGGCATTATTGTTTTTTGTGTGCCGTGCAGTATGTTTACCTTTGTGATAAGACTTGGGTCTATCTGTGGCTTAATTGTTGTGTAGCTTGCAAAGCCCCAGTTGAGCATTGCTTTTGCTCCTTCAAATCTGTCTGCACTGTTATCCGCGCCTAAGACAACTGCAACAAGGTGTGTGTCTCCTTTTTTTGCTGTAGCCGAAAGGCAATGACCTGCTTTACTTGTTGTTCCTGTTTTAAGCCCTGTTGTTCCCTGATAAAATCTAACAAGCTTATTTGTGTTTACAAGCTCTGTTTGACCGCCACGCAATGTATCCATCCAAACTGTTGTGTAGTTTGTTATGCGTTCGTGCCCAATAAGCTCTTTTGACATCAAAGCAATATCATATGCGGTTGTCATATGCTGTGTTGTTGCATCATCAAGGCCTGTGCAATTTTCAAAATATGTGTTTGTCATGCCAAGCTCTTTTGCACGATCATTCATCATAACCACAAAGCCTGCTTCGCTGCCTGCTATGTGTTCTGCAAGTGCTGTGCAAGCATCATTGGCACTTCCGATTGCTGTTGCCTTTAGCAAATCGTCAACCGTCATTGTTTCGCCCTCTTTAAGCCATATTTGAGAGCCCCCCTTTGACACTGCGTCAGGGCTTGCTGTTACCGTATCAGACAATGCTATTTTACCGTTGTCTATTGCCTCTGTTATAAGCAACATACTCATTATTTTTGTGACTGATGCAGGATATAACTTTTCATTCTCATTCATTCCCATAAGCACCTTGCCCGTAGAACAATCCATCAGCACTGCCGCCTTTGCATGTACCTGTACCGGCATTTCAGCTGCAGAAGAATAAAATGTTGCAACGCTTATAAGCATTATTATTGATACAATTGTTGATAAAAATCTTGTTCCTGTTTTCATACAGTGCACCCCCTCTTATACTTATGGCATATTAAAATAAATTATTCCGATTGAAATTATGTTTGTGGTATCATATAATAATAAAGTTATTACATTATAATTGAAGAGGCTTATTTTTTATGAATGTTTATTTTTACACGCTTGGTTGCAAGGTTAACCAATATGAAACACAAGCTATGGGTGAAAAGCTGAAAGAAGCAGGCTACAACATTTGTACACAGGCAAAAGAAGCGGACATATATATCGTTAATTCTTGTACCGTAACCGCTGTAAGTGACCAGAAAACACGCCAAGCTGTACGCAGATTAAAGCGAAACAATCCTAACTCTGTTGTTGTTTTAACTGGCTGTATGCCACAGGCATATCCACAGCAATCAATTGATTTGTTTAGTGCTGATATTGTTCTGGGCAATCGTAATAATGACAAACTTTTGCAGCTTTTAGATGATTATTTGGAAAACCATCAGCGTATTATTTCTATTGTTGAACATAACAATGGAGACAAGTTTGACAAGCTTAATATATCTTCTTTTGACGAGCGAACAAGAGCATTTATAAAGATTCAGGACGGTTGCGACCGTTTTTGCTCATATTGCATTATTCCAACTTCACGCGGGCGTTCACGCTCTAAACCGCTTGAGGATTTGAGAGTAGAATTTGAGCAACTTGCAGAGCACGGATACAAAGAGGTTGTTTTGGTTGGTATAAATCTTTCATGCTATGGCAGGGATATTGGTTTATCAATTTGTGATGCTGTCGAGCTCGCTTGTTCGTTTAATGCTTTTGAGCGTGTTCGTTTGGGTTCGCTTGAGCCCGACCATATAACAGATGAAGTAATTGAGCGTCTTTCAAAGCTTAATAAACTTTGCCCTTCTTTTCACATTTCACTTCAAAGTGGTTGCAATGCAACATTAAAAAGGATGAACAGGCATTACACCACTGAAGAATACTATGATCTTTGTCTAAAACTTAGAAGTAAATTTGACGATACTACTATTACAACCGACATCATGGTTGGATTTCCATTGGAAAGTGATGATGATTTTGAAGAGTCAATGCAATTTGCTAATAAAATCGGCTTTGAAAAAATACATGTTTTCCCCTATTCTGTACGCAGCGGAACAAAAGCTGCTACTATAACTCCACAAATTGAAAAATCCGTTAAAGAAGAGCGATGCAAAAAGATGATTGAAACGGGTGAAGAAATTCGTGAAAAGTTTTTTGAATCACTGGTTGGAAAAACAATTGAAATGCTTTGTGAAACACATATCGATGGCTTTGTTTATGGATATACAAAAAATTACACTCCTATTAAAGCGGTATATGCAAACGATTTGCACGGGCAATTTAGGAGTGTTAAAATCACAGGCTTTGATGATGAACATTGCATAGGGGACTTTGTTTGATAATTAAAGTAAACACAAGTATTTCACTCATATCAAGTTCAATTATATATATGAGAGGACGAAACTATTGAATTATTATATTGTACATACATTTACAAATGAGTTATTCAAAGGGAATCCAGCTGGAGTTTGCATTTTGGGATAACCAATTAACGAACAACTAATGCAAAGAATCGCCACAGCGAAGTAAATATTTCAGGAAAAGCCGTTTTATTTATGTCTGGAAATATTGTGTTAACAACATAACACATACCATAATTATTTGCATATTTAAAATTAATATTTTTATTGGAGGATGTTAAAATGATTTCAATTATTTATTTCAGTGAAAATGGTAGCACAAAAGCATTAGCAGATGTTGTTGCATCTGGTGCCAAAAAAGTTGATGGCACAGATGTAAGGATTTTTTCTTTGGAGAATATTGATTATGACTATTTACAGAAAAGCGATGCAGTAATCTTTGGAACCCCGACTTATTATGCAAACACCTGCTGGCAATTAAAAAAATGGTTTGATGAGTCAAAGCCTTATAATCTAGAAGGAAAAATTGGAGGAGTTTTTGTAACTGCTCAGTATGTTCAGGGTGGTGCAGATATTGCAGCTTTAACCATTATTCAGCACATGATGGTTAAAGGAATGCTTGTATATTCAGGAGGTTCTGCTTTAGGAAAACCTTATATACATCTTGCACCTGTTGCAATAAATGGTAATGATGAAACCAATGAATCAATGTGTGATGTTTTTGGACAAAGAATAGCACAAAAAGCAAAAGATATTTTCGGAGAATAAACGTACATAACATAAAAAAAGGAAGCAACTATTATAACAGTTGCTTCCCTTCTATTTAATTATAATCTCACAACATTCTCTGTTATTTCCATTATTGTTATATCATAGTTGTGATTGTACAAGTAATAATTGTGTGTTAAAATGTTTATAATATAATTTATTTAACCCAAGGGGGGAATCATATGATATTCAAAGAAATAGGGAACAAAGAATTCCCAACCATTATTTTATTGCATGGTGGTGGCTTGTCAAACTGGTCTTTAACTGGCGTGGCTGAACTTTTGAAGTCTGATTTTCATGTAGTGACACCGATTATCGACGGACATGGTGATGATGGGGAAGAAACATTTATCAGCATCGAGGACTCTGCTAAAAAGCTAATAGCATATATTGATACTGAATGTAATGGAAAAGTATTTGCAATTGGTGGACTTTCCATTGGTGCACAGATTATAACGGAAGTTCTATCTCAAAGAAGTGATATTTCCGAATATGCAATTATTGAGAGTGCTTTGGTTTATTCAATGAAGGGAACAACGGCGTTTATTGTGCCTTCATACAAATTGTTCTATGGATTAGTTAAAAAAAGATGGTTTTCAAAATTGCAGGCTAAGACATTATGTATTCCTGACACAATGTTTGAACAGTATTATCAAGACAGCTTAAAAACATCTAAACAGTCGCTTATTAACATTACCTTAAGTAATGGAAATTACGACTTAAAGAATGATATTGCAAACACAAAATCTAAAGTTTTAATCATTGTAGGAGAAAAAGAACTAGGTATTATGAAAAAGTCTGCTACAAAATTAAACAACACAATTAACGGCAGTGAGCTTTATATTGCTCCGGCAATGGGACATGGAGAAATCAGCTTAATGCATCCTCAAAAGTATGTGAAAATCATTAAAGAGTTTTTCGCTAAATAATTAAAATATGCAAAATGGATGTAGGGACTAAGTCTCTACATCCATTTTAATATTACTATAACCTTAATACAATTTTCTGTTTTAAAATTCTTTGCTATACTCAAAATGAAATAGTGTTACTATAATCACTATACTCTCACAACATTTTCTGTCATTTCCATTCCGCATGGAAGTGGAGTTGGCATTGCAAGAGTATATATATCCGTTGATAAACATTCAAGGTCAAAAACCCTTTGTGCATACTCATCGAGTTCTTTTATTTGTGATGACTTCATAATTATTGGCAGTGTTGACGTATTTTTTGCTTGTTTTAATAGTTCTTGACCTTTTTCATTAAAACCTAACACTCTTATATACGGTGGTGTACCTTTACTGTCACTTGCCTTTAAGTCTAAAAATAATGACATTATTATTCGTCTTATCCTTGAATGAGTATAACGTTTTGTTTTTATACTATCATACAATTCATCAATAGTTATTGAACTTCTCACACAATTTACTATTCGGTTTTCAAGACCTTCTGAAATATCTGGTGCTCGCTCAATACCCACTGCATCCATAACACGAAGTTTGGATAAAATTGAGGTTTCAATGTTTTTTATTTTAACTGGTGCTCTACCTAACTTCAATTGAGTATTTATTATTTCTGTCACTTCATGTGGCATAAAATCAAAGCAGCTAAAATCACCAGCAATAAGCTGTTTTCTGATTTGAGATGCACTTAAATAGCTTTTTTCTTGCTTTAATGAATCGTGACCTGGACCAATTCTTTTTATTGGGTTTGGAATAATTTTTGAATGTATTGCGTTAAGTGCTTTAATATATTCAACACCCAAAATATCATTTGCATTCTCTAAAAGCTGTGCCGTGCTTTCTCCACAAGACTCAGCAATTGCTTTTTGCCTTGCTGAAGGATAGTTAATTTTTAGTGCAAGATATTTTTTTGTATTTTCTATAGTTTCTGGCATTACTGCCGCCTTGGCAAGAGACTGAAGTGCTGGCAATTCTGCACTCTCGCTACCAAAGCTCAAAGAATCCACACAACCCAATGCATTTAAAACTTCAACCCCACCTCTTGCAAATCCCTCTGCCGATGAAAGAGACCATGCGAGCGGAATTTCTACAACCAAATCCGCTCCACCAAGCAAAGCAGTTCTGGCTCTTGACCACTTGTCCATTATTGCTGGCTCTCCACGCTGAACAAAGTTGCCACTCATAGCAACAACTATATGAGATGCCCCCTGCTCTCTGCACTGATTCATCATAAATTGATGCCCTTTGTGAAAGGGATTATACTCTGCAATTATTCCATGTACTGACAAAAAAAGTTCCTTCTTCCAAATATACTATTTTTATTATACCATATTTAGTGATTTTTCATGTTGAATTGACTTTTACTATAGAGTATAATTGTTTAAGTTAATTTCATTATATATTAGTTTGTCACCAGTTTCAAGACATAGCTAATTCACACTTTTGGAGGTATTTTTTAATGAAAATTTTGGTTATTAACGCAGGTAGCTCTTCGCTTAAGTATCAGCTTCTTGATATGAACGACGAGTCTGTAATTGCAAAGGGTCTATGTGAGCGTATTGCAATCGGGGGACATATTGAAGGAAAGACAAGCGATGGACGCAGTTTCTCCTATGATATTGAGTTACCAAATCACACCCTTGCTTTTCTTGAGGTTAAGAATGCACTTACACACGGTGATTGCAAAGTTATTGATAGTCTTGACGAAATTGCAGCTGTTGGTCACCGCATAGTGCAAGGTGGTTCAACCTTTAATCACAGCGTTCTTGTAACAGACGAAGTTGAAAAGGGAATTGAAGAACTTTGCGACCTCGCACCACTTCACAACGCTGCTCACTTGCAGGGTATTCGCGGTTGCACAGAAGCTTTTGGTAAAGACAAGCCTCAAGTTGTAGTTTTTGATAATGCTTTCCATAGCACAATGCCACCCGAAGCATATATCTTCCCCGTTCCTTATGAGTACTATGAAAAATATAAGATAAGACGCTATGGCTTCCACGGTTCTTCTCACAGATTTGTTAGTGCAAACTGTGCAAATATTATGGGTAAAGAGCTTAAAGACATTAAGATGATTACATGCCATCTTGGCAACGGTTCTTCAATCACTGCTATTAAAAATGGTAAAGTAATTGACACAAGCATGGGCCTTACTCCTCTTGATGGATTTATCATGGGCACACGCTGTGGTGCTGTTGACCCTTCGGTTATTACATACTTGCAGGTAAAAGAGGGCTGGACACCACAGGAAACATGCGAGATACTTAATAAAAAGTCTGGTGTTCTTGGTATTTCAGGCGTTTCAAGTGACGAGCGAGACATTACTGCTGCTTGTGAGCAAGGCAACGAGCGTGCAATGCTTTCCCGCAAAATTATGTACTATCAAATCCGCAAGCTTATCGGTGCTTATACTGCAGCTATGGACGGTGTTGATGCAATCGTATTCACTGGCGGTATTGGAGAAAATGCAACAAATTTAAGAGAGACTGTTTGTGAAAATCTAACTTATCTTGGCATTAAGATTGATAACGATGCAAATGACCAATTCATACGTGGTAAAGGTGGAAAAATCTCTGCAGATGATTCTAATGTTGCCGTTTATGTTGTTCCAACAAACGAGGAGCTTGTAATAGCGAGAGATACAAAATCTATTGTTGAATCTCTTTAATATTAATATTTAAAGCAAGTAAAACTCCCTTGAATTTAAAAGGGAGTTTTTTATTTTATATACAAAAAATTAACCCCTATCATACCGATAGGGGTTTTTGTGTTTACTCATATGCTAGCCTTGTTCAAATCCTTCGGTACTCTCTCTCATAAAAAGAACTTTTACAGTCATTATTATCAACTGAAAGTCCAAACGAAGTGAATAGTTCTCGATGTACATCATATCAAGCTTAAGCTTGTCATATGCTGTGGTGTTATACTTGCCATAAATTTGTGCATAGCCAGTAAGCCCTGCTTTTACCTTTGTACGATATTTGAATTCAGGCATATCTTTAATATACTGCTCAACATGCTCTGTTCGCTCTGGCCTCGGCCCAACTATGGACATATCACCCTTAATTATATTGATGAGCTGTGGAAATTCATCAAATCTAATTTTTCTAATTAACTTACCAATTGGAGTAATTCTTGGGTCATTATCCGTTGCTGGAATTGAGTGACCATCCTTCTCTGCATCCACAATCATACTTCTAAATTTATAAATTTTAAAACTTTTGCCATCTATTGTAACTCTTTCCTGAGTGAAAAATACAGGTCCGCGGTCATATAGTTTAATAGCAATTGCAATAAGAAGTAAAAAAGGTGAAAGAATTATTAGTGCAATAAGTGAAAGTAAAATATCGAATAATCTTTTTAAAAATCTTTGTTCTATTGAAAGACCTCTGTTCCTACACAAAAGAATTGGTGTATCAAACAAGTTAAGTTCGTCCGCTCCTCTAATAATTACATCCGAAATCTTTGGTGTTATATATGTCCTTTTGGATGTATCAAAACAATATTTTAAAATATCATTTCTAATCTGACTGGGAGCATCACAGATTATAGCACCGTCATAATTATCTATTCTGATTTTTATAGATTCCATTCCCTCTTCAATGTTTATTGCTTCGCAAATTTGATATTTATCTGAACGCTGGCTCATTTTCCTTATTAAGTTTGTTGCATTGTGATTACTATAAATTATAAGTAATCTTCTTGGTGGAAAAAGTTGCTCATAAATTTTTGAAACAACATAGGTCCAAACAATTATTATAACTGCATCAATTGCAGTTAGCTTTATCATAGGCAAGGGACTAACAAGTACTCTACCAATAAGAGATATTACAAAATAAATCAGAAAATTTACGAGAATTGTAGAAAGTATTTGGGAATAAATTATATTTGACATTTTATAATATCCAACTTTGTATCCTCCATAAATGTTGGTGAGGAATAGTTGCATAAATCCATAAAGTGCAATAATAAGCCAGTTGCCCTTCCTATTAAAAAATGGCGAACCTGTCATTATATTATAGTTATAATCTGTATACCATATATAAGCAAACGCTAGTATCATAAGTACTACTATTGCAAATGACATAAGAATCATAATGGTCTTTTTAAACTTATAGTAATTTTTTTGCATTTTTGAGCTATTCTCCTTTTATGCATCAGATAAAACATCTATAAACAAATCAAACACTTCATATTAAAGTTATATAATTATACACCTTTGTCAATTTTTCGTCAACCTAAGTTACTTTTAGATTAATTAATTAAAAATTTATGTAACTTTTTGCATTAATTACACTGTAAAGATATTTCTCTTTACTTTGCGATATCATCTTCCTTTTTCTGCATTTTCCGTGCTTGTTTAAGGCTACTTTCGCATCCGCAATATTCCTGACGATACAATTCGTATTGCTTTGAAAGTTCAATAGACCTTTTGTATCCTTCTCTCTTTTTGAAATCTGAAATCAGATATTTTGCATTATATTTTTTCTCCAGAATTTTTCCTATATCATTAATCTTTTTTGCATTTTTATACGGGCTAACAGAAAGGGTTGTACAAAAATAATCAAACTTTTGTATTGCTGCTTTTCGAGCGGTTTTATCAAGCCTTAATTCATAGCATTTTGTGCATCTATTTCCACCTTCACTATCATTTTCTAGTCCTTTTGATATAAGTTTAAAGGTTTGCTCATCATATCCATCATCTGTAAAGGTTATTTGCTTGCCAGATTCATTCATTATACCAATAAGTCTTTTTTGCTCAGCTTTTCTCTTTTCATGTTCTTCTTTTGGAAATATATTGGGGTTATAATAATATACCGTGATTTTAAAAAACTCAACAAGATATTCAATTACATAACTACTGCAAGGAGCACAACAACTATGAAGTAACAGTGTCGGTTTTTCACCGTTTGTTTTTAATTGTTCTAATAACTTTTCAAGCTGTTTTTGATAATTTATTTTTTCCATTTTTTCACCTATATTTTGCAGATATTTCTTCTGCCTTTGAAAGAACAAGATCTCTAAGTTCTTGTGGCTGAACTACTGCTATTTTTTTTCCATATTGCATAATCCACGATACAAGTCCCTGTCCCATTGTTGCTGTTGTTGTAATACAAAAGCTGTCTTCATCATGGAATCTCATATTTGCATTATCGCCAAATCTATCTAAAATATCATCTACAATTGAGTTTTCACAAATAAGCTCAATTGTTTTAATTTCGCCACTAAACATATTGAACATTCGCCTTGCATAGACAGCAGCATCAAATCCGTCTGTAAACTCTGACACCTCAGAATAAGGACGAGCATTTTCTTCAAGCTCGGTAACCTTCTTCATTCGGTCAATCCTAAGATGCATAAGGTTATCATACTTAGGGTTGTTCCCCACCAGATAGTAATGGTCGTTTGCCCAAATCAATGCATATGGATTAACCTTGAGTATTTTTTTCTCTTTTATTGCATCCATGTTTTTATCAATCTTATGGCGAACATAAACAAGTTCTACCTGACTTTGGTTTTCTATTGCATTATTTAAAAGGTCAATATTGTAATATATTTCTTCATTATCACACTTTACTCTATTATCAACATAGACATGGTGTCCAAGCATATTCGCCTGTGAAACACTTACTTCTTTTTTAATTTTTTCAATAAGATGTCGTGTCTTTTTGGGAGTTATAAAACCTGCCGCCTGCACAGCATCTATCAAAAGCCTTATTTCCGCTATCTCAAACTTACGGTTTGCAAGAAAATAACCTTTTTTAGGCGTTCTTGTAAATATTATATCCATTCCATAGCTTTGCAGAGTTTCAATGTCGCTATAAATTGACTTTCGCTCTGCGGTTATTCCATAAACTTTTTCAAGTTCATCACACAATTCTCCTGCAGACATAATATTTTCGTCATCCGTTCTTGAAAGAAAAATATCCATAAGGTAAAGAATTTTCAACTTTGAATTTAACTTACCTGCCATTGTGCACACCCCATTATTTTCGTATTATAACTATTGTTTATTTTAGTACAAAAAATGTTTAATGTCCATAAAAATGTCGTCTTTAATATCAAGACTTTTTCAGTGGCTTCATACGGTTCCCTTTTATTTTAGAAGGGTTTAAAAACTGTATTTATTGAACAGTTTAAAACAACGAATTAACCAAAGCATTTGAAAAACATAGATAAAAATGTTAAAATATCTAAGTGGCAATCTAAAATCTTCGTGAAACAGTGTTTTGTGACGCTAATAAAAAAACACGTAGAATTTAGAAAATATCAAAATATATTATAAAAGGAGTGTTTCAAAATGGTTTCAATGATAGAATTAACCAAGAATAAAATGGACTCTGAAAATATCAATGATGCTGCATTAAATCTTTGGAATGATTGGAAATGGCAAGCTAGTAATGTTATAAGAAAAGTTGATACCGTTGAAAAAATATTAGGCATAAAATTCTCGGACGAAGAAAGGGAAAATTATAAAAAAGTTACAGATGTTTTTCCAATGTCAATAACACCATACTATCTTTCTCTTATTGATTCGGATAATTATAAAAATGATCCAATATTTAGACAAGCTTTCCCAGATGTCAGAGAAATGCATATAGCTCAGTATGATATGATAGATCCCTTGGCTGAAGATAAGAATAGTCCAGTCGATGGTATTACACATAGATATCCAGACAGAGTTCTATTCCATATCAGTAATGTATGTGCTATGTATTGTAGACATTGCACGAGAAAGAGAAAAGTTGGAGACAGAGACTGCATCCCCTCAAGAGAGCAGATACAAAAAGGAATAGACTATATTAAAGGAAACCCTGTTGTAAGAGATGTTTTACTTTCAGGTGGAGATCCTTTTTTGTTGCCGGATGATACTCTTGACTGGATGTTAGGAGAACTTGACAAAATTGATCATGTTGAAATAGTTAGAATAGGAACAAGGACTCCAGTTGTTCTTCCTCAAAGAATAACTAACGAACTTGTAGAAATGTTAAAAAAACATAAGGTTATTTGGATAAACACTCACTTTAACCATCCAAAGGAGATAACAACAGCTTCTAAAGAGGCTTTAAAAAAACTTGCTTTGGCCGGAATTCCACTTGGAAATCAATCTGTTTTGCTTTCAGGCGTTAATGATTGTCCAAGAATTATGAAAAGTCTTGTTCATAAGCTAGTTCAAAACAGAGTTCGTCCTTACTATTTATATCAATGCGACTTGTCTGAGGGTCTTGAGCATTTTAGAACACCTATAGGAAAAGGTATTGAAATCATGGAAAGCCTTAGAGGGCATACAAGTGGCTTGGCTGTCCCAACTTTTGTTGTTGATGCCCCTGGTGGAGGCGGAAAAATCCCTGTTTCACCTAATTATATAGTTTCTTGGTCAACAAACAAGGTTATTTTGAGAAACTATGAGGGTGTAATTACAACATATCAAGAGCCTTATAATTATGAATTTAATACTTGTGATTTAAAGTGTGATACATGCAATTTGCAGCTTGAACTTGAGGAGGCTGATGAAAGTAAGGCTATAGGAATCTCAAAGCTTCTTGCTGATTATGATGAAATGATAACGCTAACACCGGCTGAGGAATCAGATGATTCAGAGGAGTTATAATGTTTGATTCAATAACACAAATATGTAATTCCACAATCCATCATGGCCAAAATAGTAAAAGAGCATATTTGATGTCTCTGGGGGGCTCAAACCCTTCTGAAATAATAGATGAGCTGAACAATATTGCTATTAATAATGATTACACAAAAATAGTAGCAAAGGTTCCAGCTCAGCATATAGGCGATTTTGTATCCAACGGATATGAAACAGAAGCATTAATACCAAAATTATATAACAATGAAATTGATGGATATTTTCTTTGTAAATATATGGATAAAAATAGAAAAAACAACAAATTTTCAAAAGAATGCAATGAAATATTGAATATTGCAAAGCAAAAGAAAGTGGAAAGTCCTGAAGAAATAAAAGATGAAAATATTATATGCAGACAAGCAACTGAAACTGATGTTCTAGATATTATTACTGTTTATCGTAAAGTTTTTGAGACTTATCCTTTCCCAATACATGATAAAAATTATATTTTAAAAACAATGAATGAAGATGTAATATATTTTGGAATATGGAATAATGGTAAATTAGTTGCATTGTCGTCTATAGAACTTTCTAAAAAATATTCTAATGCAGAAATGACAGATTTTGCAGTTTTAGAAGAATATAGAGGTAAAAAATATGCTCTGTATTTGCTAAATGTAATGGAAAACAAGCTTAAAGATTTGGGCATTAAAACAGCCTATACAATCGCAAGAGCTATGTCCGCAGGCATGAATATAACCTTTGCAAAATGTGGATATAAATTTGCAGGTACGCTAATTAATAATACAGATATTTCAGGGCAGATAGAAAGTATGAATGTTTGGTACAAAAATATAATCTAACAAGGCAACGGGTTCAAAACCGCTGAATGAGATATTAAAGTTATCAACGATGTGACTATAACATAACTTTTTAAGGATTTGTTTTGCAAAAACATTTTAAGTGCTAATTCATTTTTTATAATATAATTTTAACATAATATTTTAGGCGTACAAATAGAATTATTAATCAATTTGTCTAGAAGTTTATTAGTTCATCATTCGACTATTCTTAGTTTGGTTATCAAAACCCGTTATAAAAGATTTGATAAGAAGTTATAGTAACCAATAACATTTTTCATTTAAAATGTTTCAATCTGCCTACTCGACTATTTCTGGTATAAAATCAATTCACATTACACATAAAGGACAAGCTGGTTAATCAATGTAACTCAAGAAGTTTCACTGATTAGCCAGCTTTTTACAACAGAACCAATTTTTCTTATAAATTTAATTATTTTATAAATTTTATATTTCAAACACAAAATATTATGGTATAATTATGTCATATAATGTTGGCTTTTATCTTAAAAATAATATATATAATAACTTACATAAGGAGTAATATTATGAAATTAGGTAGTATTAAGAATTTGGCCAATCTAATTAAACTTGACGTAATTAGTTCAGACGAAATTTATAGCGATGTTGCCCCTAACGCTTATATAATACGGGGTATTAAACTTACAATATTAGTATCTTTTTTAGTTTGGATTGCAACCGAATTAAATATTTTTATTGTGGACAAGGAACTTGTAAGGCCTGGAATTATTATTGCACTAATTTTTTTGTTTATTGCTATATTTATTGATATCGCTTTTGGAAGAGAAAAAAAGTGGCTTAAGTATGTTTTACTTTTTCTAGTTGTGGCAGCTTTCACATCAATGTCTATATTCCTTACTTATCACACTATTTTAGCTGCTCTTTTTCCATTATTTTTTGCCGCACAGTATTCAGACAAAAAAGTTCTTTATTATACATACTTACTTTGTCCAATAAGTATGTCAGCTATTGTTTTGCTAGGTTATCATATCGGTCTATGTGATGCCAATATGGTTTTGTTAACTGTTAGCAAAGCAAGCAGGTATGCTGGAGCATTGTCAGGCGCAATTCCTCCAATGTCATTCGAAGTTGCAAAAAATCTTATATTATTTTATATAATTCCACGTTTAGCAATAATTACTATATACTTCTTTATGCTGAATTCTGCTATTGAAAATAGAAAACTTGAGTATCAAAGAGAATTAGAAACAAGATATATTGGCGAGCATGATAAAATGACCGAATTGTTTAATAGGACAAAATATATAGATATGTCTGATCGCTATTATTCAAAGCTTGATCAACTTTCCATAGTGTTTTTCGATGTTAATAATTTAAAAAAGGTTAACGACCTTTTAGGTCATGACGCCGGTGACGCACTTATTAAAAAAGCAGCAGATAGTATAAAATCTTGTCTCACCGATCAAGAGGCGGCATTTAGATTAGGGGGAGATGAGTTTGCCGTAGTCATTCCAAATGGTAACGATGATTCCGCAAAAGAATTTATCGAGAAATGGAAAGTTCTTCTTGATAGACTCAATAGTCTTCCAAGTTATATTGATTGTGAAATGGCATGTGGATTTTCTTCCGGAAAAGGTTCGGATATTGCCGAAATTTTAAAATCGGCTGACAAAGACATGTATAAAAATAAAGTTGCCCAAAAAGCCAATAGAAAATAATCAAATTCAAAATAAATTGGTTTTGTTAAAAAATATTTTTAACTTCAAAAACTTTTAATTTTCTTGCACCATTATTTTTCTTATTTACTCAATACATAATGAAAAGAGGGCGGAAATCCAAAGAAATCCGCCCTCTTTTTTGCTTTTCGTAAAATCAAGTTAAAAGCCATATAAATCCAATTTTCAACAGTTTATTAAATCTTATTTTATGGCGTTTTTCAATTGTTTCTAGCCGTTTCATATGTTGCTGAGAGATTGTCTCTTTTCATAATTGTGTCCATAAATATCAGAAAACTGAACGCAAATATAATAATTACTCAAAAGTTGCTTGAATTGATCCATTTCTATTTTATCAGCTTGATTCATTTTATATCTAAAAAATTTAAGTTCAATCATAGGAGCCAATACATAAACATCTGAAATATCAATAACAACTTTACAATCTAATTCTTTCGAAAAAGCACGTTCCATGGGTATTCCGTTTTCTATTGGATCATCTTTATTTTCAAGAAAAACTATATTCAAGATCAACATAGGCCCAAGACCAGCGTTTTGAATTATTATATTCATTCCTTCATCTGTTTCTAACTGATGTATGTTGCAGAAAGGTTTAGAGCTCTTTCTGTTATGGCTTCTTTGAAAAGCCATATATAACGTTGTTGCGATCATAGAAGAAAGTGAAACTATTAAAGATAAGAGTAACAATGAGTTAGCAACTAATGATGAATTATCAAGCATAATATAACACCTTTATATAATTATTTTATAAATTTATTTATCAAATCAACAACATATTTAAAAAGATTAAATTTGATATTTCATGACGTCAATCGGTATAAAATTATTAAGGTTCTGTTGCAAAAATATTTTAAGTAACAAAAATAAATATTTAATGATATAATTCTACCATAATATTTAAGGAGTGCAAATAGAATTATGTAAATTAATTTTTTAAAATGAAAATATTATTAGTCTGATATTATTATACAATATGTGTGTTCATTGGTATTATCTTGCAATCCACATTACATAACTTTAATGTAATCTTAAACATTATATATTTACATTAGACTTTTTACAACATATATTAAATATGAAAAGCTACAAAATAAAAGGCCCTAACCATAAACGGTTAGAGCCTTTTATTTTTTATCCTTTTAATGCAGCTTCGATTAGTCCTAAAAATAAAGGGTGCGGTCTATTCGGACGACTTTTGAATTCAGGGTGATATTGTACACCTATAAAATATGGATGAGTATTAATTTCAACTGCCTCAACCAAACTATCGTCTGGTGAGATACCACATATGGTCAGTCCTTTATTAGTTAAGTCTTTTCTATAATTATTATTAAATTCAAAACGGTGTCGGTGTCGCTCACTAATCAAATCCTTATTATAAAGATTTTTCAATTTAGAATTCTCTATAATCTTGCAAGGGTAAGAACCTAATCGCATTGTACCACCTTTTTGAGTAACACCCACTTGATTCTCCATTAAATCTATAACACGGTGTGGAGATCCTTTATCAAATTCAGCAGAATGAGCAAATTCAAGACCACAAACGTTTCTTGAAAATTCAATGACCGCAATCTGCATTCCCAAACAAATGCCCAAGAACGGAATCTCATTCTCACGAGCATATTTACACGCGGTAATTTTACCCTCAATACCCCTGTCTCCAAATCCTCCAGGAATAATGACTCCCTGTACGCCCATAAAAAGTTCGTCCACTGACTGCTCTGTTACATGCTCACTATCAATCCATTTAATTTTTACATTGGCACCCAGATGAAATCCTGCGTGGTTTAAGCTTTCAATAATTGATAAATATGCATCGTGTAGCTTTACATATTTACCAACAATTGCAATGTTAACTGTATTTTTTCGGCTTTCGATTTTATTTATCAATTGTTGCCACTCTGACAGGTCGGGACTATCCGCATTAAGCGAAAGTTCTCTGCAAACTACATCGTCAAGACCGTTTTTATGTAGCATTATAGGTGCTTCATAAAGGCAAGGCAGAGTTAAATTTTCTATTACACAATCTGGTTTCACATTACAAAATAGAGATATTTTCGCCTTGATATTATCATCAAGTGGCTCGTCTGCACGTGCTATGATAATGTCGGGTGATATACCCATAGATCTAAGTTCTTTAACAGAATGTTGTGTAGGCTTTGATTTATGCTCATCAGAACCTTTCAAGAAAGGCACAAGCGTTACATGAATAAACAAGCAGTTTTCACTGCCTTTTTCAAGAGAAATTTGTCGTATAGCTTCCAAAAAAGGCTGGCTTTCAATATCACCTGTTGTTCCGCCAATCTCAGTGATTAGCACATCAGCTTTGGTTGCCTGAGCTCCACGATAAATAAAATCTATAATTTCACCAGTAATATGTGGGATAACCTGTACCGTTTCGCCTAAATATCCTCCTGTTCGTTCACGATTCAAAACATTCCAATACACTTTACCAGAAGTGAGATTAGAAAATCGTGTTAAATCTTCATCAATAAAGCGTTCATAGTGGCCTAAGTCAAGGTCTGTTTCTGCGCCATCATCTGTTACAAACACCTCGCCGTGCTGAAAAGGGCTCATAGTTCCCGGATCAACATTCATATACGGATCTAGCTTTTGAGCAGCTACTTTTAGCCCCCTTTGTTTTAACAGCCGTCCTAAAGATGCTGCTGTAATGCCCTTGCCTAAACCGGATACAACACCGCCGGTCACAAAAATAAATTTTGTCATAAAGCTCACTCCCATTCCACCGTTTACAAAGGTTTTCATAACCCGTACGGCTGATTTTTTGATTTCTTTTATAATCCTTTATAATAACTTGTGAGTTACGTGTGATATTCACAGGTAATAAAAAATTTCTTGTTGCAACATCTTTAATTTTTTAGATTATATTTACTCTATTGCTACCAATTATAAAAACATTGTCATTTAATCCTTTTAGACCTTATGTGATATCTAATAAATTACATAGCATTTTCCCTTAAAAAAAGTGTCATGAGTACCCTCGTTTATAGAAATTGAGGATCTCTGACACCAATGATTTATAGTATAACTGCTAGTAAAAATTATACTCAATTCAAAACCAGAGGGAAAACATCATAAAAGCCAACGAGAGTAAAGTATTGTTTAATAAATTGCGGACGATACCTTTATTCTTTCTTATTTATTTCAAAATGAAATTAACTGTTAAAATCATTAGAAAATATTAATTAAAGCTTCTATAGTTCTATTTCGTTTTATATACTAAATACTCTCTGTTTCTTTTTTGTCCCTCAAAATCATTTTTTAAAATTAAAATTTTTTCCAACAAATCATTTATTCAAAATAAAAGTTGCATTTTCAATACACTTTTTAAGCTATATTAATTGTATATTATAGTCTATCCTCTACAATTTAAATATTTTTGCACTTTTAATATTTTTTTATTAATTAGTAATTGATATGTTAAGCGACAATATTAAGCATATCTTTATTATAACTTTTCTTTTCTATTTATTAATACTCCCACAGAATTATCAAACAAAACTAATTCTCGTAAGTTCTTAATATTTCTTCCGCTACTTCTCTGCATGTGGTACGCATATCCATCGCCTGCTTTTCAATGTATCTGTGTGCTTGTGGTTCGGTCATAGAAAGATGCGATATTAAAATACATTTTGCCCTGTCAACAATTTTTATATTTTCAATTTTCTGAACAAGCTTTTTATTCTCGCTTTGCACAGCTCTCACTTTTTTATTGACAACTTGAGCAATTTTTAAAGCGTTCCAAAAAAGTGTTTTGTTTATCGGTTTAGCTATTGTAATAATGCCAAAATCTTCAGTCTTTGCTGAAACTTCATCATAAAGTTCTGATTTAACAATCAAAATGACTTCGCTAATCCCCTTGTTGGCAATGTTTATAGCAAGGCTTTCCCCAAGTTCGTCTGGTAAAGGAGCGTTTACGATACACAAATCAAAATCCTTTTCAATAAGTAAACGCATTGCTTCACCAGCACGTGAAACGGTGGTGATATTAGATAAATGTGCCTCTTGAAGAACTTGTGTTAAAGAAGCCACACTTTTCTGTGAATATGAAATAATTAGCACCCTATCCATATCAACCTACCTTTCTATAAATTATCATATAATTAAATAATCTTAAAGTAGTTCTCCAAAAAATATTCACTTTTATCTTTAGCTGATATATATAATTTATTTTCTAAATTTTTCAAAGTAAAGAATTTAGAATAAACTTCTGTAAGAATCGTATTCTTTACAAATTCAGATTGCTCAGCAATATTTAAAGCTTCAGTCATATCAGTTGGCAGTGTTAACAAATTATCAGTAATACTTTTTTCGGCAGTGTAAAGGTCAAAATTTACACTGTCCGGCAAAGGTAATTCTTCTTCTATTCCGTATAATCCCGCACTGATAACAAGAGCAAAAGCCAGATATGGATTAATAGCTGGATCAGGTGAACGCAACTCCATACGCACATTTTCACCTGTCGCTGATGGTATACGAACAAGTTGAGAACGGTTCCCGTGTGACCAAGAAACATATTTTGGAGCTTCGTGTTCTCCAAAACGTTCGTAAGACACTGGCAACGGATTTAAAAAAGCTGTAATCTCAGGTGTTTTTTTCAAAATTCCTGCAATAAAACTTTCTGACTCTTTGGAGTGTTCATTCTCATTGCCGATTTCAAAAATATTGTGGCCATTATGAGAAAGGGATAAATTTATATGCAATCCATTTCCACTTTTTCCCTGTAATGGTTTTGGCGAAAAAGATGCAAATAAACCATTTCTGGCGGCAATGGTTTTTACAACCGTTTTAAATGTAACCAAATTATCCGCACAGATAAGTGCATCAGAAAATTTAAAATCAATTTCATTTTGTCCTGGACCTTGCTCATGGTGTGAGCTTTCAGGCTTTATACCCATCTCCTCAAGGCATAGGCAAATCTCACGACGCACATTTTCTCCTTTATCTAAAGGAGCTACATCTAAATAACTTCCATTATCAAAGGGAATATTAGTGGGTTCTCCATTTTCATCCGTATTAAATAGATAAAACTCACATTCAGCGCCAATCTTACATACATAACCTTTTTGCTCAACACGAGCAATAACGGATTTTAAAAATTCTCTTGTATCGCCCCAGAATATACTTCCATCAGGATTTTTTATATCACAATAAAATCTAACTACGCGACCTTGTTGTGGTCGCCACGGTAAAACTGATAGAGTTGCAGGGTCAGGAAAAAGAAATAAGTCTGATTTTGTGATGTCAGTAAATCCTTGTATAGCATGGGCATCAAACGAAATACCTTTTTCAAACGCTCTTGTCAATTCTTCTGGCATAATTGATATATTTTTTTGTCTACCCAACAAATCACAAAAAGCAAGCTTTATAAATCTTACATCATTTTCATTTACAAATTGCAATATACCTTTAGCTGTTGCATCCATTTTTTAACCTCCAGTCATCTAGTAACTGTTGTTATACCAAAAAATAAAAGTTTTTGCAAATTTTACTTAGTTTTCTGTATATAGTTGTTTGTACGGATTTTTTGCATTAGGTGTAAGCCTATAGAAGTTTTTACCAAGTATCTCGTTTATATCTAGATTAAAATCATTTGCATATTCGGATAAAACATCTTTAAGCTTTTCAACATCGTCCTCTGTAGCTTTGCTCATACTTACTTGCTTTGGCAAATTTTTTGGAACTTTATCTGTTCTTAAATAAATCTCTCCACCATGCATACCTGTTCCTATAAAATTACCAGCAGGAAATTTATCGGTATCGAGTCCCAAAATTACTATTAGTCCACCTGCAAGATATTCTCCTAAAAAACTACCTGCACTTCCACCAACAACAAGTACTGGTCTTTTATCCTTATATTGCTTCATGTGAATACCAGTTCTGTATCCAGCATTGCCACGAACAAAAATTTTCCCACCACGCATTGCATAACCCAACGCATCACCAGCATTGCCATTAACAACGATTTTTCCGTCATTCATTGTGTCGCCCACAGCATCCTGAGCATTACCGTTTACAACAATTGTAGCACCATCTAAGTAAACACCCAACGCATTTCCTGGTGTGCCATTAATTGTAATTGTCTTGTCTGACGCACCACTGCCAATAAACCTTTCGCCAAAACATTTGTCGATCACAACATCTTCATTAGCAGAACGGATTTTTTCGTTCAATGCTTTATAACCTAATTCAAAAGCCAATAAATTCATTAAACTTCACCCCCTAATTTTTCTGCTCGTACTTGTTTAGAAAATGCCATCAATCCAGGCTGTTCACATAAAAGCGAAAAGTCCAAACTGTCGAGCGGTGTTTTTTCTCTAATTAGCGAAGTATAGATACCCGCTCTTTCATATGCCACTGGCTTGTCGGTAGCTTTTTTCCCAATTAATATAAACCCATTCAATTTATTATCGGAATAAAACAGTTTTTTATAGTTTTCAGCATCACTCACAAAATAGACATCACCTGTATATGTTCCTGCTGTAATTATATGCGTTCCAAAAAAACCAATAGCGTTCATCGGAATTGCTTTATTAAAGGTAGTGTCTTTTCCCGACATATTCATTCCAGCACATTCTCCTTGCATATACGCATTAGGCAAAAGTGCCATAACCTTTGTTTCTCCTGTAGAGACATCAACGCTTTCACAACAATCACCAGCTGCATATATATCAGGCAGTGAAGTTTTGCACTTCTCGTCGATTAATATACCTCGATTGGTTTTTCCACCTGCATCCTTTACAAGAGAAATATTTGGGCGAACACCTACTGCTAATACCAACACATCAAAATCTATTGGTTCTTCCCCTTCGATTAAAGCTGTGTTTTCTGTAAACTCTTTTACCTGCTTATTCAAATAAAACTTTATATTCTCATCTTCCAAATGACTCTTGATAATCTGAGCACTTTCATCATCCAAAATGCTAGACAACACCTTCGGAGATAAATCTACACATGTAATTTTTGCTTTTTTACTGATGCCTTCTGCACATTTAAGTCCGATTAGTCCAGCACCGATAATCAAAACCCTTGTATCTTCTGCAAGGACACTTTCCAAAGCCTTTGCATCGTCAAGCGTTGTAAATGTAAGTTTGTTTTTAACCTTGTCAAGACCATTCATAGGAGGGACAAAAGGAGATGAGCCAGTAGCTACCAACAACTTATCATAAGAAATTAAGTTGCCATCATCTAAAACAATCTGCTTTTTATCTTGCTCAATTTTTGTTACATTCTTATTTAACATAAGCTCGCAATTGTTTTTTTTGTAAAATGAATTATCTCTGTATTTCATTTTTTCTTCATCAGTCTTGCCCATAAGTAAATAAGAAATTAGTGGTCTTGAATATGTATGGTATTTTTCATTACTAATAATTACGATTTCACCTTTTTTATCGTTTTTACGTATCGCTTCCACAGCACCCACAGCTGAGGCTGAATTTCCAATTATTACATACTTCAAATTTCTCCACCTCTTTCCTCAAAAACAATTGCACCATTTGGACAACCTTTTACACATTGCGGTGTCCCTTCGCTGTTTTTAATGCAAAGCTCACATTTTTGTATTGCTCCGTCATCCGATGGAGAGATAGCTCCATAAGGACAACATAATATGCAAGTATAACAGCTTATACACTTATTCTTGTCAATAGTAATAATTCCATCTTTTTTTGATAACGCTCCCGTAATACAACCCTTTACGCAAAGCGGCTCTTTGCAATGACGGCATGAAACTGCAAAGCTTATAGAACCCGATTGCTCAATTTTAATTTTTGGGTTAATTTTAATATTCCTTAATGCTCTTGCCATATCTTTTTCTCCGGAATTTGCAAAAGCACAATGGTATTCGCACAAATGACATCCCAAACACCATTCTTCATTTACATATACTCTTTTCATGTATATATCACCACCAAATAATCATTTTAATAAGACTCTATAAATAACTTCATTAATCAATTTATTCACCTGCATATTTTATTCCTAAAATTTCAAGTTCTTTTTCGGTAAGCCCAACACCACGAAGCATAAGACGATTGCCTTTTAAGCTTTCAATAGAGTTAATGCCCATACCGCCCATCATTTCCTTAATCTCATGCTGCCAAGCTGTCAAAAGATTTACAAGCCTTTTATAACCAATATTAGGATTTAACCTCTTTACCAAATCCTCACGCTGAGTAGCAATACCCCAATTGCATTTACCAGTCTGACAGCTACGGCACAAATGACAACCAAGTGCAAGCAATGCAGATGTTCCGATATACACACAGTCAGCGCCCAACGCAACTGCTTTAACAATATCAGCACTACTGCGGATACTACCGCCAACAACAATGGACACATTATCTCTTATACCCTCGTCACGAAGTCTTTTATCAACACTTGCAAGTGCGAGTTCAATAGGTATACCTACATTATCACGAATACGAGTAGGTGCTGCTCCCGTACCACCACGGAAACCATCAATAGCAATAATATCAGCACCACTTCTTGCAATACCGCTAGCAATAGCAGAAACATTATGCACAGCCGCAATTTTAACAATAACTGGCTTTGTATAGTTAGTAGCTTCCTTTAATGAAAAGACAAGCTGTCTCAAATCCTCAATAGAATAAATATCGTGGTGAGGAGCGGGCGAAATAGCATCAAAACCTTCAGGTATCATACGAGTTTTTGAAACATCTCCTACAATTTTTGTACCTGGAAGATGTCCTCCTATACCTGGCTTTGCACCCTGTCCCATTTTTATTTCAATTGCAGCACCACTGTTCAAATAATCCTTGTGGACACCAAAACGACCTGAAGCTACCTGTACAATAGTATTTTTACCATACTGATAAAAATCCTCGTGCAGTCCACCCTCTCCAGTATTATAGAGTATGCCAAGTTCTTGTGCTGCACGAGCCAAACTCTCATGTGCATTATAGCTTATAGAACCATAGCTCATCGCACTAAACATAATTGGCATAGAAAGTGTAATGTTAGGAGAAAGATTGTCTATTATTCTTCCTTTATCGTCTCTTTCAATTTTTGTGGGTTTAGAACCTAAAAACACTCTAGTTTCCATTGGCTCACGCAATGGATCAATAGATGGATTCGTAACCTGCGAGGCATTAAGAAGTATTTTATCAAAATACACTGGATAGTTTTCTGGATTCCCCATGCTTGATAACAGCACTCCGCCACTACCTGCTTGTTTATAAACTTCTTTAATGCTTTTACCACTCCAGTTTGCGTTTTCTTTAAAAGTGTGGTCACTCTTAACGATCTTTAATGCCCTAGTAGGACAAAGAGAAACACAACGATGGCAATTTACACACTTAGCATTATCACACACCATTTTATTCTCCTGTGGGAGATATTCGTGTGCTTCATTTGCACATTGCCTTTCACAAACACGGCATGTGATACATTTATCATAGTCTCTTATAATCTCGTAATCGGGGTAAATATAATCAACAGCCATTTATACTAAACCTCCTTCAAGCTGGACGATAACGCCCTCGCCGCCCTTTGGCGACCAAACTTTATCCAAATCATTTTGTATTACTCTAATCGCAGCTTCTTCACTGGCAATATAAACCATATCATCTTTTTCACCAACAACCATACTGCGTAACTTTAATCGGTCATTTAACGCCATAAGTCCTCCCTCAAATCCAACTAAAATTGAAAAAGGTCCAGTTATTAATTGAGACGCAAAAGCATTTCTTAAATATGTAAGTGTTTCACGCTCATTTTTCGGTTTATCTGCTATAGTTGACCAAAAAGGTGCTGCTATAACAGAGCAAATTTCATTTAAGGTCAAACCTTTTTTGCGATGCAAATAATCTATAATATAGGTAATAACCTCTGTATCAGTCTGTAATGTACATTTATATCCAAACATTTCAATGGCACGACGGTTTGCATCGTAAGATGATATTTCTCCATTGTGAACTACAGAATAATCCAAAAGTGCAAAGGGATGTGCACCACCCCACCAGCCAGGTGTATTTGTAGGATAACGGCCGTGTGCTGTAAAGCAATAACCCTCATATTCCTCAAGACGATAAAAACGTCCAACATCTTCAGGAAAACCAACAGCCTTAAAAACTCCCATGTTTTTACCAGAAGAAAAAATATATGATCCCTTGATTGTTGTATTTACTTTAAATACGCATTTTGAAACAAATTCACGTTCATCTAATTGACTTTCCGCAAGCTTTGTGGGGAGCGGTTTAACAAAATACCTCCATATTAAAGGTTCATCTGTAATCTCTGGCATTTTGCGGGTTGGAATTTTTGAAAGGTTGATAATATCAAAATGCTCCTCTAAAAAATCTTCGCTTTCTTTCTTAGCAGTTTTACTGTCATAAAATATATGAAAAGCATAATATTCTTTGTACTCAGGATAAATACCGTAAGCTGCAAATCCACCGCCTAAACCGTTAGAACGGTCGTGCATAACGGCAATTGATTCAATTATCCTTTCTCCTGAAAATCGGTTGCCCTGCTTAGAGAAAATACCCGAAATAGCACAGCCAGACAGATTTCTAAATTGTCCTTCTCTCATTTTATCTACCTCCAAATAAAAACTAACAAGGGCGTTCATCACAATAGTGTTGCTTTTAAAAGCAACAAGTCTTTAAAAGAACTACTACATAACACAAACTGCTACATAACACTATTTGATGAAAGCCTTTGTTCATATTGCATATTATTCTTTTGAAATTATACTACAAAAATAAATTGTTGTCAACATCCTATGAAATATTGCTAAGTTTGTCTTGCATTTTTTTCCAGCATTGGTTAAATTGGGAGCAATAGTGCCCTTTAAAGCTTGTAAAATGAATTGGTTCAGCCTTCATCTTGCAAAAAAAATTTTTTTTTTAAAAAAAGGGTTGGCAAAACCTTTTCTTTGTGTTATACTCTGTACATACAGCAAAGGTGCTGTGGAATTTATTTCCGCAGTGCCTTTGTTTTTTATTTTAGAAAGGAGTATAAAAATGAACAAACTAACAGCACAAAAAGGGTATAAATCCTTTCTATAATACCTTATAATACCCAAAAGTGCAATCGAAAAATTAAGTTTAAGCATCTATTTTGTAAAAAAATATCAAAAAAGAGCTTTAAACAAACCAGAAGAATTATTTAAAGGAGAGATGAGAAATGGCTTATAATGTTCCTGAATTATTTGGAAGTATGGTGTTTGGTGATGCGGCAATGAAAGAGCGTCTACCAAAAGACACCTATAAAGCACTTAAAAAGACAATTGCAAACGGCACCCATTTAGAGTTTGATGTTGCCAATGTAGTTGCTGCCGCTATGAAAGATTGGGCCGTAGAAAAAGGTGTTACACACTTTACACATTGGTTTCAACCTATGACTGGTGTAACAGCTGAAAAGCACGATAGTTTTATTGAGCCAGACGGTAACGGAAAAATCATTATGGAATTTTCTGGCAAAGCTTTAGTGAAAGGCGAACCTGATGCTTCTAGTTTTCCATCTGGAGGACTCAGAGCTACTTTTGAAGCAAGAGGATATACTGCATGGGATCCAACTTCTTACGCTTTTATTAAAGATAATACTCTTTGCATTCCTACAGCTTTTTGTTCATACAGTGGTGAGGCACTTGACAAGAAAACTCCACTTCTTCGTTCTATGCAGGCAATTAACGATCAATCACTACGAATATTAAAGTTGTTTGGTAATACCGATGCAAAACGAGTAGTTTCCAGTGTCGGACCTGAACAAGAATACTTTTTAATTGATAAAGAAATGTTTCTTAAACGACCTGACCTTATGTATTGCGGAAGAACATTATTCGGTTCTCGTCCTCCTAAAGGACAGGAAATGGAAGATCATTACTTTGGTACAATTAAAAATCGTGTTTCTTCATATATGCGTGAGCTTGATGAAGAATTATGGAAATTAGGCGTACTTGCTAAAACAAAACACAACGAAGTTGCTCCAGCACAGCATGAATTAGCTCCTATTTACTCAGAATCTAATATTGCTACCGACCATAATCAGCTTACAATGGAACTGATGAAAAGCATTGCTGCAAAACATAATTTAGCTTGTCTTTTGCATGAAAAACCATTTGCAGGAGTAAACGGTAGCGGCAAGCACAACAACTGGTCAATCTCAACTGATTCTGGAATAAACTTGCTTGAACCTGGTGACACGCCACATAAAAACGCACAATTTCTCTTATTTTTAGTAGCGGTTATCAAAGCAGTTGATGAATATCAGGATTTGCTACGTATATCAGTTGCAAGTGCAGGCAATGACCATCGTTTAGGTGCAAATGAGGCACCTCCTGCTATTGTCTCTATGTTTTTAGGTGATGAGCTTACAGAAATTTTAAACGCACTTGAGAATGACACTTTATATACTGGTAAGGAGCATGTTCTCATGGAAATTGGTGCAACAGTATTGCCCCATTTCCCAAAAGATACAACCGACCGCAACCGCACATCTCCATTCGCCTTTACTGGCAATAAGTTTGAATTCCGTATGCTGGGTTCTACTTTTTCTATTGCTGGACCTAATATTGTACTGAATACCATTGTAGCAGAAATTTTAAGTCAATTCGCTGATGAATTGGAAAAAGGAAAAGATTTTAAAACAGATTTAACAACGCTGATTAAAAAAACCATTAAAGAGCATAAGCGTATTATATTTAATGGCAATGGTTATGATGAAGCTTGGGTAATTGAAGCAGAGAAAAGAGGACTTTCGAACTTAAAGACAACACCAGAAGCACTTCCTGCATTCATTGAGAAACGTAATATGGATTTATTTGTTCGTCATCGTGTATTTTCAGAGAATGAAATATATTCCCGTTATGATATTAATTTAGAGAATTATTCTAAAATAATAAATATCGAAGCACTTACTATGATTGACATGGTAAATAAGCAGGTTATTCCATCTGTAATTGCTTACCAAAACGACCTTGTTAAGCTACTCGAACGCAAAAAGTCACTTGGTACAGGTATATCCATAGCTTTGGAAGAAAATCTACTCACAAAAATTTCCAAGCTTTCAGAGTGCTTAGGTAAACGTCTTGAAAATCTATGCGGAGAAGCAGTCGCCGTAAAAGAGATTGAGGATAATTTAAAATTGGCTAAAGCATATCGTGAGCGTGTTTATATGGCAATGAGCGAGCTTAGACTTATTGTAGATGAGCTTGAAACGCTTGTGGGAAGTCAGTATTGGTTGGTTCCAACCTACGCTGAAATTCTAAACAGTGTAAGCGAATAAAAATCAAATATTATACACACAAAGGCGTGTGTTCTGTATTTTCAGAACACACGCCTATTTTTAAGGAGGTAATCTTATGTTTTCAGCAGTAGATACTATTTGGGTTCTTTTGGCAACCGCACTTGTATTTTTTATGCAAGCAGGATTCGCAATGGTAGAAACAGGGTTAACTAGAGCAAAAAACGCCGGTAATATTATAATGAAAAACTTAATGGACTTTTCATTAGGAACCATTGTTTTTTGGCTTGTCGGATTTGGGATTATGTTCGCTGGAACTGGTGCCTTGTTCGGAGGATTTGATTTATTTATAAGAGGTGATTATAGCTCTACCATACCATCGTCTGCTTTTATCATCTTTCAGACCGTGTTCTGTGCTACAGCTGCTACTATTGTATCGGGTGCTATGGCAGAGAGAACAAAATTCTCCTCATATTGCATTTATAGCTTAGTTATTAGTGCACTTATTTATCCAGTATCTGGACATTGGATATGGGGTGGCGGATGGTTATCACAACTTGGTTTCCACGATTTTGCTGGCTCAACCGCTGTTCATATGGTAGGTGGCGTTGCAGCTCTTGTAGGTGCTAAAATCTTAGGCCCTCGTATTGGCAAATATGATAAAGACGGCAAACCAAAAGCTATTCCCGGACACAACCTTACCTTAGCAGCATTAGGTGTTTTTATTTTATGGTTTTGCTGGTTTGGTTTTAACGGTGGTTCCACAGTTTCAATGACTGGAGATTCTATTAAAAGTGCTGCCGATATTTTTGTTACTACTAACCTTTCAGCAGCTATAGCAGCCGCTACTGTAATGTGTATTACTTGGGTTAAATACAAAAAGCCTGATGTTTCTATGACCCTAAACGGCGCTTTGGCAGGATTGGTCGCTATTACTGCAGGTTGTGATATAGTTAGCCCATTTGGTGCAGCGGCAATAGGCTTTATATCCGGTTTTGTTGTAGTATTTGGTATTGAATTCATTGAGAAAACCTTAAAAATCGACGACCCTGTGGGTGCTATAGGTGTACACGGTATGTGTGGTGCTGCAGGAACAATCTTAACAGGATTTTTCGCTTTAGATGGAGGATTATTATACGGTGGCGGGTTCTCCTTATTAGGAGTACAGTTATTAGGCGTAGTTTCAGTAATTGCTTGGGTCGCCTCAACAATGGCAGTAGTATTTTTAGTCATTAAAAAGACTGTCGGACTAAGAGTTTCAGAATCTGAAGAACTTGCTGGTCTTGATATTGAAGAACATGGTCTTGCTAGCAGCTATGCCGACTTTATGCCAATCACAATGGAACCAAGATTTATGCCTGAAACTGATATTACTAATGCCAATATTGTTTCCCCAGATGTCGCCATTCCTGTAGTGCATAATGAAACTCCAAGTGCTAAAATGACAAAAATAGTTATTGTTACGAATCAAAGTAAATTTGAAGCACTTAAATCAGCTTTAGAACGAGTAGGCATTACTGGAATGACTGTTACACAGGTTTTGGGATTCGGTATGCAAAAGGCTAAAAAGGAATTTTACCGTGGTGTAGAAGTTGAAAAACAACTTCTACCTAAAGTAAAGCTTGAAATAGTTATTTGTAAAATACCGATAGATACTTTGATAGATGCAGTAAAAAAAGCGTTGTACACTGGTAATCCTGGTGATGGTAAAATCTTTGTTTATGACGTAGAAAATGTTATAAAAGTCAGCACAGGAGAAGAAGGCTATGATGCCTTACAAGATGAATAATAAAGCAAAACCATAAGCTGAAACCCTGTTATCTATTTTTAGTAACAGGGTTTCTATTTTAACGTTAGAATCTATGCATTTTTTTAATTAAAATTTTTTGAACTAGAACCAATATATATAATCATACATGTAAGAAAAATAACATGTAAAGAAATCCGCTTTTTAAATTCAGATTAGTATTAGATAGGGGTAATAAATATTAAGAGAATCACAGGATGATATTATGGATAATGTAAAGATAGCCATCCATACTATGAATAGCATCACCACTTGAGGTAAACTTTGGTGCGTCAGGAGAGATTCAAAATGAATATGTCCTTCGATACTATATATTACGAGCAGGGCGTGCTTAATTATGAGTTGGGAAAGACACTCCAGGCTAAATACTCAAACTTGCCCTGGGTGAAAATTGAGAATCATAACCATATACCCGAACTGACAGCAGCGGACAACAGAGATTTCCCAAAGCTAAAAAGCCACCTCATCATTGGAGTGAGAAAGACACACAAATACGTGCCAAACCATAAGGTTTCGGACTGGAT
>Ga0209639_1000427_pt1 | contig 60126 bp, 70 predicted proteins | sample EPASupsiteHSE605_FD_187268 | JGI IMG/M metagenome (GOLD analysis project Ga0209639, IMG submission 187268) | Bioremediated contaminated groundwater from EPA Superfund site, New Mexico - Sample HSE6-05 (SPAdes) (version 2) | ecosystem: Environmental > Aquatic > Deep subsurface > Groundwater >... | reverse complement strand
TACAAAATAAAAGATTTTCACAAAGCAATAGCTTTAAACTTCGATGATTTTTGTGGATTCGTACTTAATTCATTGACAAAGCATAATATGAAAGACTTTCAGAATAAATACTTAATAACACAGAATAATGCACTGTATTTAATCAAACATTATCTGAATGTTATGGATCCAACTTTTATCCCTACGGTAGACAATTAATAATATAAGGAGCATCGTATGACACAAAAAACTGACAAAAATATAAGATTCAAGATTTTATTCGGTGAAAACTTTATAAAAAGCGGTTATGAGGTAACACCATCCTATAATGACAGTAAAGAATACCGCCATAAATGCAGTTGTAAAAGATATATTTCCTATATAAAAACGCTTAAGCCTTTTGCTTGTAAAGAAAATCCTAAAAACTGCAAATATTATAAAAGTTGTATGCAAAAACAGACCTCCCCTGCAAAGTGCGGCATTGAAGAAATACAAACACATATAAACGATCTGGTTATCGGCAAATACAGCCTTGAACTTGTTAGAACTGAAAAGATTGCATAAAGGAAGAAATAAATTATGACAAAACTTAAAGTATTAATATTCACTTACAATGACAGACCATTAAGGATAGCAAAATTTGAAAACTCTTCAACTATATATTTATTCAAGGAAGATTTCACTCTTATTATGGTTGATAGTCTAAAAAGCTTAAGTCATGACTTATCAAACCGTATAATAAATGACTTTTTCGGAAGTTTTATAAGAAGTCAGGATATAAAAAGCTGTTTTTACGAAAATAAGATACACCCTTTAGTAGACTGGCGTTCAATTGTCGAATTATTTGAAACATTGAATTTTGAACAGGATGCGCTGGAATTAGTACCTATATATAAGAATGTGGCCAATGACATCGAATTAACACAGAAATTTATTATAAAAGCACATTCAAAAGCAGTTAAAAAATTGATAGCATAAGGAGTTTAGAAAGAATGATTTTAAATTTACCCCTATGGGTGCAAACATCAGCAAGTAATATATTTATACTCAACCTGAACAATTACAGAAACGCCCATTATCAGATACTTAATAAGGCAAAAATAGCTTTTAAAGAAGAGATTCAAGACCAGTTAAATAAAATTGACCAGAAATTTAAATATTTCAAACTTATCTATACTCTATACAAAGGGGATAAAAGAAGCTGTGATGTTAATAATATTTGCTCTGTAGTAGATAAATTCTTCTGTGACTGCCTGACAGAAGCAAAGATAATCAAGGATGATAACTATAAATATTTGACAGAATCAAGTTTTAAATGGGGTGGGATAGATGAAACAAACCCCAGAGTTGAAGTTCAGATAATTGAAGTATAATAGGTAAGTATAATGGCTAAAAATATAATTAAAGATGGTGATAAGTTCATCAATGCTAAAGATGTTTGCGAAATATTTGCTAAACCAACAATATTTAAAAGAAAAGCAGAAGATTATCAACGACTAAAAAATATATCAGGGAATGATCCATCTAGTATAAGTGATTTAAGTAAATATTTCGTTGGCACTTTTGAGAGTATAACTCCAAAAGAAATAAATAATAAAGAATGTATTTATTTAATAACAAAGGAAACAGCCTATAAAATCCTTAAGAATGAGTTTAATAAACTGCTTCGAGGGAGAATAAATAAATGAATTTCAAATCAAGATTAAAAAAAATAGAGAAACTAATTAATAAGCCTCTTAAAGAAGGCGCAAATGGTAATATTGACCAACTTTCAAGAATATTATGCGGTAATGATGAAGTTTTCACAGAATTAAAGAAAAAACATAAGCATCTAAATCTACTTGTAGAAGTAATAAAGTATTGCAGTTACAGAAAGGATATTGACTAATGAACATAACATCAAGGCTTAAAAAACTAGAGAAAGAAATCATTCCAAATGATATACCACAAAATATATTTGCAAAACTTGGAATGCTTCCCATTGTAACTTTTGAACCTGACACATTAGAAGCCGAACAAGAAAAGATTATAGAGGCTACTAAAGCAAAATACTATGATAAATTAGCCAATGAATTGCATACAACCCCAGAACATGCCAAAGAACTATATAAAAAATCAGGACTTAATCCGGAATGTTTGGTTATACATATAGTCAGCTAATTGTCAGGTTTTGTCAGGTTTTGTAAAAATAAAAAGGTTTAAAATATATGCTAAATAACAATCAAAAGAAGTTAATACCATTAATAATAAAGCTGGGTAATATAGATGCAGCTTGTAAAAAAGCTAAAGTTAGCAGACAGACTTATTATGAATGGTTAAAAGATGAAGAATTTGCAACAGAACTAAAAGCACAGCAAGACCTCATCTATAATTCAGCCCTAATTGAACTTAATAACCTTGTAGGTAATGCTGTTAATACTTATAAAGAGCTTTTAAACAGTGAGGATGAATCAATAAAATTCCGCACAGCCTCCGCAATTCTTGATAATAGGCTTAAACTTATAGACAATAAGGAACTACAAGCAAGAATAGAGGCATTGGAACAAGCTGTTGAAAACAAGGAGTAGTAATTATGAGTGTATGTTTAAGCGAAGGTTTATCAAATGCCCTGGAAGTGGTTAAAAATATTTCTCAGAAAAAAGATATTAGTTATACACAAAAATGTAATTACCAGATAGCCATTAGCCTTTTAATTTTAGCTAATAGGATATTTGATACCAAAAGCAAAAAAGAATCGCTTAAAATCGTTTCTGAGTGGCACGTTATTGATAATGAAATATTAAATCTTTATCTTGCAGAAAGACCTGACCAAAAGATTTATTTGTATGCGCAGTATATAGGGCTTAATAATAGTTTGGGAATAGAGATAAAAGACTCAGAATTAGAGCTAATAACCTATATGACAGAATATGAGGTTTTAAAACATTGGAAAAGGATATTTTAATAGGTTATTTGTTATCAAATCTGAAATAATAATATAAAAAATAAATTAAATTTATTGTCAAGTATACTAGACAAGTATATTAAGATGTGTTAAAATATATTAAGGTAAATAAAGACGATTTTTTAATAAATTTATTTTATTGTAAAAAAAGTTTACAAAGACAAAACAATTAGCTGGAGAGATTTTCAAGAGTTTGTTAAGATGTTTTTAAAACTAATTTCATAAGAATACTTGTAAATTTTTGTTTAAATTGTATTATCATCTTAACATGGGTAGCAAAAAACATTGACAAGATTACTTTTTTATTATAAAGACACTCCACATGGACGATTATAAATTAATGTTTTGTGGAATAATATAATTACTCATGTATCAATTATTATAAATCGATACAAGGAGTCGTGGAAACGCCTGAAGTGGCGTTTCTTTTTTGCAGAAGTTTAATATTTTCTAAAGCAACATTAATGAATTTAAGGTTTTCTTGGTCTATTATTTCCTTAGGTTCAGTAAAAAAGTATGCGGTTGTTAATATAAAATATCTTTGCCCTTGATTATTAAATTTTTGTTTTAAATGGATTCTATATTTTCTATGTATCAATTCAATTGTATAAATATTTTTATCTTTATCAATAACTACGTAATTCTTGTCTTCAGCATTCATTATTATTGGTTTTATCCAATTTGATAATAATACTCTGGGTATACAAAATTCTCCTGGGGTTCTTGGAATTGATTTGTCTCCTACTTTTTTATATTCTTTTTTTAGTCTGATTGAGCCATTTTTTGCCTTAACTTTTTTCTTTGTGTATTCAATTGTGCAAATATGATTAAATATGTCAAACATGCCATCAAAAGGGCAATTGTTACAAGTATAAAATTCATCATTCAGACAATTCTTAATTCTTAACTTATCACAATATAAAGGAGACTCATCAAGATATACTCTTGATCCTTTAAAAATAACTGGTGTTGTATCGTTACAAAAATCACTCATTAAATCAATATATCTATCTTTTATTAATTGAATATAATCGAAATTATCTCCATTGTAATATGTTTCCAATCTTACAATATTAGGCAGCCAAGGAATATCAATCTTCATAATAGCTCGGCTCCCATATTAGTAAATTCATTTTTTTAGCATCATATTTCGTTTTGGAAATCAGTGATAAGCCTGTTTTGTCTTTCAACATTTCGACTAATTTTACTTTTGTTTTATTAGCGTCAGGCTTTTTAATAAAATCTCTATTGGCATAGGATAATATACCAGTTAAAAAATCTGTTAATTGAATCAATTCAGATTCATGGGATAAGACATTTTGAATTCTATTTATTATGTATTTTTTTGATAAATATTCTCTTAGCTTATTTATCTTTTCTGAACTATTTGGGTTTTTTTTGTCCAGATAAATGTTATAAGAATTAGAATCAAATAGAATAGTATCTAATGTTAAATAAAACATTTTATAATACCAATCTTCATAAGTTTGATCCTGAAATTTATTATGTTCTAGCTTATGTAGATCTTTATTTTGAAATATAACGGCACGAAAACGCAAATTATCATTATCTAAAAATAAATTTAATAAATCAATATAGAATTGTTCTTTAGACCTTGAGACAGTTTTCCACTTGGTCTCTGCAAAAGGGTATATTTTATGTTTGCGTTTTAAATTTCGTAAATCCTTTGAAATGTCTTTTACTCTAGCTTTAGTACACCTTATGCAGCCAAATACCATTGCTCTTTGTCTATCATTTTCAAGATGGCAGCTTTCATCACAATATATGTTTATTTCAGTCATAATATATCCAATTTAACTAAGTTAATTAAAAATATTTTTTTAATTATATTCCGAATAGAATAATAATAAAATACATCTAATTGTAGTATCTATAAAGCTAATTTATTTTATATATTTTAATGCATATGACTATTCTCTATAGTGTTAAATGCTCCTCATTCATCCGTTCTAAAACTTTGAGTTGAATTGAATAAAATTAATCTTGCTCAAAAAAATTTCTTTTTATAACCTGTTCTAGAGCTTTGATTTGATTATCATTAAGCATATTAAAATGATTTTTCCGTTTTGCAGAAGATAAAACGCCATTATTATTAGTTGTCACTTTAATAAATAAGTCAACAAGCCTATCAGGCATTGCAATGATTTCTTCCATTTCAGACTTTGTTTTATCATAATTTACTAAGAATTTTATTTCCTGCTCAAAATCGTGCTCAATTGTATGTTCAATTGTTTTATATAAGTACTCTACAAGCTTAGTAAAATCAATATATTTGTAAAATGGCAATGTTTCATTATAAACAGTCATTTCCAGATTATCATTTAATTCATAGTCTATTAATGGTATAAGCTTATTTGAAAAGCTTTCCAGTGCTTTATCATATTCTTCCATATTTTCAAGCATAGCAGCAGATACAGGGAATATTGTTTTTCGTGGTGTAAATCCTGTTCCAGAAAGTATGGAATGAATTAAAAACCTATGTATCCTTCCATTTCCGTCAGAAAATGGGTGAATGAATACAAATCCAAAAGATATAACAGCAGCTATAACTATAGCGGATAAATTTGATTTCATCATTCTACGCCAGGAATACATTAATCCTTCCATTAAAATTTTATTGTCAGATGGTTTTGGTGCTATATAATGGATTTTTTCAATATGTCCTATTGTTTGCCCAACGTAGTTTTGTCTATCAGTATAATCTTTATCTGAAAAGATATCTTCAACTACCATATTTTGAAGCTCAATTAATTCTTTTTTATCAAATATATATATTGAGTCAACCGATTGCAAGGCCGCCATAAATCTTGCAGCTTTCTTTTTATTAGGCTTTTCTCTTTCTATTTCAGAGGATGATTTTGTTTCTTTGGCATAGAGATAATGTGCAGCCCTCATAACAATATTGGGATCATACTTTTCAATAATTTTATCGGCTTTTACCTTTAAATTTCTTGCTTCATAATCTTTTATAAAGTCTGTTTTTCTTACAAAAGGACAAAAATCTCTATTTCCAAGAAGGTTTTCATTTATGCAATATCTTTTTAGCTTATTTGGTTTTGTTGTAAAATACTTATCGATATCCAGCAAATTAAAATAATGAATAGCAGGTAAATCCTCAATATCTAGCTGAATATCTAATAGCCATTCATATAAAAACCATATAATACGTGTACTTTTATTTGTTTTATTTGTCTTTATATATTCTACTACCTTATTTTTAGGAATAGTTTTAAAGAGCTTTTCTAATAATTCCAAGTTAAAGCCCTCATGTTTAAGAGCAAATTCAATATGAGCAAATATATTATCTTCTACGCTATAGGCTTTACGATAATAATATGTTTCTTTTTCCTGATCTTGAATTATCTTTGTACTTGATTTCTCAGTAACATAACTTTGCCTATAATATGGAAATAAAGTTATATCTTGGCTATTTAAAAAATTCTTTAAATAATTATATCCTATTGGATTATTATTCATATTTAACTAGATCCCTACAATTTTATTCATAAATTTACAATAATATACATTATACTGCATTAACTTACAATAATCTACATTGTTTTACAATAATATACTATTTTACACAAAAGTCTGCAAATATGTTCATTTTAATATAATTTTCTTGAATTTTATTCATAATTTAGTCTGATAATTAATACCGAATTGCAATCAAATCGACATTTTAGTTGTTTATTACTTCTCTATATTCTTAAACTGCTTCTCATTCATACGTTCCAAAACCTCAGCAGTATGCTTTTGTGTTAAATGAGAGTACCTTTTAACCATTTGCATAGTTTTATGTCCTAAAATCTCGCTTATTTCAACTAATGTAGCTCCATTCATAGCCAAGTATGAAGCAGCTGTATGTCTGAGATCGTGAAATCTAAAATCAGTTAAATTTGCTTTTTTAATCGCTTCTTCCCATTGATGCCTTAAATCCATTGGCTTTTTACCATCAGGTCTTGCAAAGACATATTCTGAATTTATCTTCCTTATTTTTGAATGTTGTTTTATTAATTCATAAGCTTTTGCTGAAACTGGAACATCTCTGTTTTCACCATTTTTTGTGTCCATAAAATAAAAGATTTTTCTTTTTAAGTCTACTTCATTCCACTTAAGGTTTAAAATCTCCGAAAATCTTGCACCAGTTGATAACGCAATTACAACTAAAAGATAAATTAAAGGATTACTGGCTTCTTCACAAGCTTTTAAAAGAGCATCTCTTTCTTTATCAGATAAAAACCTTATCCGGCCTCTTGCTTCTTTCTTCTTTGTTACTTTAAACATTGGGTTTTCTTCAATCCATTCCCATTCTCTTGAAGCAATAGTTAAAACAATTGATAAAGCTGCCATATAACGGTTTATAGTAGCATTAGAACGAGCTTTTTCGATTTTTGTCCCATCTTTAAGCTCTTTTATAGAGGGTTCTTTTTGAAGTTTATCTCTATATTCACTTAATAGGGCCGGTGTTATATCAGACAATAAATATGCGCCTATTTTATCTTTCCACCAGTTCAATTGCATTTCAAATTTTTGTTGATCTGATTTCCTATTAGGCAGCTCAAATTCAATATAACGGTCTATTAATTCAGCTAAGGTGTGTTTTCTTGCTTCTACATCTTTTAGCTTTTTGCCTTTTTTCATTTTGGATTCATTTTCACTTGCCCACTGTCTCGCATCAGTGAGACGTTCAAAAGTGGCAGTTAAAGGAGGGTACCCTTTTATTCTTATAGAAGCTGTATAACTTACTTTCCCATTCTTCTTTAACCGTTTTTTAATTTCAGCCATTCTAAAAAATCCCCTGTTGATTTTTGTCGTAATTTTGTCGTAATAAATCCAAAATAATTAGAATAATTTATAACAAATTATAAAACATTGAATCCTAAAAAAGCAAGTGTTATAAGGTATTTCGTTATTGTAATTTGTTGTAGTTTTTTATACCAATGTGATTCGAATTCCCTTGGGGGTATTTTTTATTTTTATAAATATATAAAATATTGGATATTTTAAAATTAAGATTCTTCAAAACCTAAAATAAATTCGAATTTAAGGACAGCGGAAAAAATTCTTCGGCGACGCGAAGGCGGTGGCTAAGAATTTTTGTAGGCTGCTTCTTGTCTATCAAGATTTTACAAGTAATAAAAAATGCGTAAGTATTTTTTATTACTTCCTTAAAGCGAATATAATTTATTATACGAAAGAGCTATTAATGACTTAGGATTTCTTTTGTTGCTTTCCCTTCAGTCTCTGTATCAAGAGAATATAACCTAGTAACACCCATTGTAGTTGTAGCCTGATTTGTTATATTAGATTGTTGCTGAGCAGTAGTTGCATTATGTGCAGCATTACTTAAATCATGTGATGTTGTCTGATATAGATTACCCAAAGCCCTAGCAGGAGCGTCACCAAGAACTTTTACATTAGCCTGAGTTACAGAATCTGTTATTTGAGAATTAACAGAGGTCGGATATTCTGCTTGTGCCTGTAAGCTTAAAAAATTTCCTGCAATAATTGTGGACACTGCTAATACTGTTAAAATACTCTTTTTCATAATAACTTTCCTTCCTTGTTAATGTTTTATTTATCGACAAAACAGAAAATCTCTTTAATAAAAAAGCTATTTTTATTAAGTTTTATAAACACTACAAACCTTCTGTGGCAGTTTTATCTAATATGTATGGAGTTATAAAGAAAACAACTTCTTTTTCATTTTTATCGTGTGTTTTATATCCCAGGAAAGGAATAAAACTTAAGAAAGGAAACCCTCTCCTGAAAGACCCTTCGCTACGGTTGTTAAGCCCACCTATAACAATAGTTTCACCATTCTTAACTGTAATATTTGTAGCGGCTTTGCTGGTATTGGTATAAAACGCTATTGCAGCGTCAGGAGACCCACTAAGATAGGAATCGCTGATCAATATATCCATCGATACAAAATCGTTATCAAGCAATGTTGGAGTGATTTCCATATTTGTGCCTGTTTCAACCTTTTCAAGATTCTGAGTTGTAGCATAAGCGCCTTGTGTTGTTAAAATAATATAAGAGGTATTTCCGACAGATACTTTAGCTTGTTTACCGCTTTTAACAACAGTATATGGCTTTGCTATTATTTTAGCTTTGGTAGTTGATACCAGATCATCAAGTAAAACAGAAAATTTTGTCGGAAATCTGTCATTATGAAGAACCCCGTAGGTAAGTTTTGCTAAACCGTCAGTAGCAGTGGGATCGTAAGAAAGACTGTTAATAGTTCCTGTATTAAAAGAACTTAATGCAGCACCAATTGCCTTTGAAGCCTGTGCATCAAGAGTTGTCATAATACATTGGATCATAACCCGTATCGGTTCCTGATCTATTTTATTTATTACTTCTTCAGCCTTTATAATATCGACTTTGTCACCTACAAGAATAATAGAATTGGTTTGTTCTGAAGTGGAAATCTTTATTTTTGAGCTATCATCCGGTTTATTCCATGAACTGGATATGCCTGATGCAGGATAAATTTTCTCCAGAGTAGCTGCAGCCTCTTTAGTTGTTATGTACTTCAATTTCACTTCTTTTACTGACCCGTCAGAATTTTGTATTGGGTTTGTTGTGTTATTTTCTATTTTGATTACAGACTTTGATTCTGTTGCATTTTTAGTTATGTCATCAATTTTTTTTGTTTTAACATTCTGAAAATCATTAAATTCTTTACTCAGATTAACTTTAGCTTTTTGAACATTTTTGCAGTATGACGTATTAGCACTTGAAATAAGGACACATAAGGATACAAGCGTACAAACAATTAATTTTATTTTCATAATTACCCAGACTCTTACCTGTAAATTCTTAAATACTATAGTATGTGAATTTTTTTATATTTTAGTTAATATTTAACGTCTTTAAATCATTTAAATAGCGTGTAATTATGGTGATCTAATTAATCATCTTAAAAAAAAGTAAAGTAGGGTAGGTTAAAACCCAATGTTGTCAGGTTAAGAAAAAAATATCATAAAATGCCACAATATTATCGTATTTAGTAATTATACGATGAGGTAGGATATTATGAAAAAAAATAAAGCAATCGGATTAATGATTCAAGAGCCTGAGTTTAAGGAAAAATCAAGACTGAAACCAAATTACTTTACAAGAAATCGAAAACTACCTTTTAAATCACTGATAACCATGATGTTAAATATGATGCGAAGAACATTACAATTGGAAATAGATGAATTTATGAAATCAATGCAAGTTAAAGAAAATAAAATAAGCTATACAAAACAGTCATTATCAGAAGCAAGACAAAAGTTATCACCTGATGCTTTTAAAATTTTAAATGATCGCTTGGTTTCAGATTTTTACAGCGATGATGATTATAGAAAATATAAAGGATACAGGTTACTTAGCTTGGATGCCAGTATTCTGGAAATACCTAACAATCTTGAAACAAAAAATGAATATGGTTATGCTAAAAATGGTTATGGCTGCGAAATTGCAAGAGCTATGTCCTCAAATTTATACGACATTGAAAATAACATAATTGTTTCATCCAAAATAGATAAGTATAAAAGCTGTGAGAGAACTCTTGCTAAAGAAAATATTGAAACATTACTGAGTTATGGGCACAATCACATTAGAAACCTCATTCTCTTTGATAGAGACTATCCGTCATTAGATTTTATTCTATACCTGTTAGAAAAGGATATAAGCTTCCTAATGAGAGCTTATCAGCCATCTTTAAGTGAGATAAATAATGCTGGGATTGATGAGGAAATAATAATAAAAATAGACCAATCCAGACATAAAAAACTTAAAGAAAATGGTATTAATATTGATGTAGGTAAATCCTTTAAAATAAGGGCTATTCGTGTAAAATTACAAACAGGAGAAGAAGAAATCCTTATTACCAATTTGTTTTCAGATATTTTATCTTCTCAAGAAGCTAAAGAATTGTATTTTAGAAGATGGGGAATTGAAACAAAATTTGATGATCTCAAAAATAAACTTGAAATAGAGAATTTTTCAGGAGAAAAGCCTTTAATTATTGAGCAGGATTATTATGCTTCTGTATTTATCAGTAATATTGCAGGATTAATTAGATTAAATGCGGAAGAAGAGAGAAAATCGGATATTTCAACTAAACATTTGAAGTATGAGTACAAGATTAATAACAATATTTTAATTGGAAAACTTAAAAATAAATTAATGTGGCTTTTATTGGAGGAAAATGATACCAGAAGAGAATTAATGTACAATGATTTCCTTCAAGAAGTGCAAAGGAATGTTGTCCCCATAAGAAAAAACAGACAATTTAACAGAAATAAAAGTCTACGGTCTAATAAATTTCCTAAAAACAAGAGACGCTGCCTGTAACTCCTTAACCTGATGACATTGGGTTTCAACCCACCTTACTTCTACTTAATTAAAGTTCTAAAATAGTTCTCTAAGGGGTATCTAGCAATTCAAATTATACCAATTTTAGAAAATTTTCCTAAAATTGGTATAATTTTCTCAGAAATAAATTCTCTACCAAAATCAAGGTCCGCAAAACCTGCTATGTGCGGGATCTTCCAAAAATTAAAGACCACATTCGTAATGAACGTGGTCTTTAGAATGGAGATGAGGAGACTCGAAATTGAGACAGTCTTCTTCTATTTTACCTTTGTGAGTCAAGTATAGCTTTCGTTTTAAGTAATATCAAGCACAAATTAAGATAACAAACACAATACTTATCATAATCTTTAACTGGCATGTTTATCTTAATTTGTGCAGTGTGTCACTTGACATAATGCATAATATGAGCTATTATGTAAATATGATAAAAAGTTTTAAACATAAAGGATTAAAGAATTTTTTCGAGCAAGGTTATCTTGCAGGTATTAATCCAGATCATGAAGCACGACTGAGAAGAATGCTAGGTTATCTTGATAGAGCAAAATATGTAGAAGACATGAATTTACCAGGTTATAAACTTCATCCTTTAAAAGGAGACAAAAAAGATTTATGGTCAGTAACAGTTAATGGTAATTGGAGGATGACTTTTAAATTTGAAAATGGTGATGCTTTTATTTTAGATTATCAGGATTATCATTAGCGGATTGGTAGCAGAGAGTGAAGCGAAGCGTAATTCGTTTAATGCCACCAACCAAGAGTAAGGAGTAAACAAAAATGACTTATAAAAGAGAAACAGATATAATGTATAACCCTCCACATCCAGGAGAAATCTTAAGAGAAGATTGCATAAAGCCATTAGGTATAACAATAAAAGAAGCTGCTTTAAAACTTGGTATGACAAGGCAAAATCTTTCTGATATTGTTCATTGTAAAACAGCTATTAGTCCTGCAATGGCAATAAAACTGGGTAAAGCCTTTAACACTTCTCCTGACGTATGGCTAGGTATGCAAATGCAATATGATTTATGGAAAGCAAAACAAACTACCAATGTTGATAATATTCAGGTAATGTTCGGTTAAAAAGATCAATATCTTCTGAATTTAGAGAAAAAACGGCTAATTTTGGCCGTTTTTTATATGTTTTTTGTAAAATATTTATCTTTATACCCAAGGGGTCACGAAAAATTCAAACAGAGAATTTTATGAAAAATGACAACAAAATATTCTTAAAATTCTTTCTCTATTATTCGCTTGTTAATTTCAATTCTGCGAAGCCCGTACACAACGCATATTTGCAAACAATAAAGCCTCGAATTCCTTATTTAGCAAGTGTTTCGAGACTTTATGGTGGGCGTTGAGAGACTCGAACTCCCGACATCTTCGGTGTAAACGAAGCGCTCTACCAACTGAGCTAAACGCCCTTAATAAATTTGTCCATACGGAACAAATACTTAGTATAAGTAAATTACCACGCATGAATTAGTTCGTCAAGCGGTATATATTTTTTTCGGTAATGACGGCATCAACTGGTATATCCCAGTGATCGGACGGCAATGAATCAACAAATAATTCGTCCGGAACAGGTACAATTTTCAGGCATCTTTTGGTTAAGCCGGGAATAAATCTGTCATAAAAGCCTGCTCCGTAGCCAAGCCGGTGTCCTTTTTTATCAACCATAAGAGCAGGTATAATAATCAGGTCTATATGTCTGATATCTGCTTCTTCAAGATCACAGCATGGTTCAGAAACTCCCCACTTGCTTATTATCAGATTATCACCGTATTTGTATTCGTGAATAACAAGACTCTTATTTGACATTTCCACTCTGGGCAAATACCAGTTTTTTGAGTTGTCTTTATAAAGTTCTCTCAGATCAATTTCATTGTTAAAAGGATAAAAACCTAATACATGTCCAGCATTTTTATAAAAGGTTTGTTTTTTAATGTTTTGCACCATTTTAGAACTTGTATCAGGTATATTGATACTGTTTCTCTGCTTTTTAGCATATTTTCTCAATATTTTTTTTGATTGTAGTTCGGAATTTGATATCATAAAAATTTACCTTTTGTAACAGAAAAAAGAAAAAATTTTCGATTTTCAGAAAATTATTCTATACTATTAATATATACCACTCCAAAAATAAATTTGGAATTTTGAGAAAAAACAGAAATGATATGCGGAACAGAAGTGTAACAAAGCCATAGCGGAAGCGATGAGCTTTCGGTTTGGTTTGCATAACTTGTTCTAGTATAATTGATTTTAACAAACAAGGAAAGATCATGGATAGAAAGAAATTCTGTCAAAAATTAAAAAGAGCAAGAATTGAAGCAGGATTAAAGCAGGAAGATGTTGCAAAATATATGAACCTTCCTATCTCTGCAGTATCAGTTATGGAGGCAGGGACAAGAAAGGTTGACGTATTTGAACTTATAAAATTAGCTAATTTTTACAATAAACCCGTTGAATGGTTTTTCCATGAACATAACAGTACTGTAAGAAGACGCTGGTATGACCTTGATCCTGTTTTATCTGAATCAATCGAACTCTTAAGACAGGCTCCTTCAAAACTACAAAGAAGTGCTGCCTATGGAATTATAGGTTTTTTAAAGCAGGGTGATTTTGAAGGTGCTAACCAACATAAATTTAATGAAGAATAAATTTTAAAAACTCCTTAACTGTTATATATTGCTGTATAACAATGGTTTTTTTGTATGATTTCAGATAAAAATTTTTGCGAACAAATGTAAACATTATTTGATTAGATCGGCAAAAAGTAGCAACTTTTTTCATTCATACGATTTATACATAGAGAAGAGAAGAACCAGAGAGCTATCCTAAATGAAAATTAAAAACTTAGGACAAGGCTTTGCGCAGCGCATGCGTGAAGAAAAAAATGTTGCACGTGTGGTGAAATTTAATGAAGAATTCACAACATGGCAACAGAGATTAGTTTTAGGCGTAGCATCAATAAGCACACAGCCTTTATTTGATTATTTCAATAAAGATGTAGACGAAGAAACCAGAAAATATTCAACCGCAAGGACAATGGCAAAAATAATTGTCGGAACTTCTGAAGGTTGTCTGGTCAGGTATATGGTAATCAGATACGGTAAAAAGATTGCATTTAACTGGCTTAGAAATCCAGATGTAACTAGTAAAATAGCAAAACATTTAGATACTAAAATTGTTACTTTGCAAAGTAAATCACTGGCAGTTGAGAATAAATTACAGCATCTTGATGTAAATACCAAAGCATTTAGTAAAAATAAAGAAACAAAAGATTATCTGGACAAATCTGTTAACAATTTCCAGAAATATAAAGGGAATTTTGCAAAATGGGTTGAAGAATTTGAAGATCCAGATCTTAAATTTGATCCTGATAAGTTTAGAACTAATGAAAATTTGAAAGATTTGAATACGTTCTTAGGTCAAGCCGGAGCTGCTCTTTCTGTGGTGGCCGCTTTTGGGGCTGCTCTCTTCATCGATATTCCAATGACAAATAAAGCTTTAAATTGGGGTATGGAGAAATTGTTTCCAGACTGTAAAAAGAAAGGAGACGATAAATAATGGCTCTTAATTCTTTAAAAGTGCTATTCTCCAAAATTGCTTTTGATGCAATGAATAACAAGTCAGACTTTTTGAAAAAATCAGGGATAGCAGGTATTCTTACTACAGCTGTATGTCAGACAGCAGCAGTTGTAATAAATAAAGATGTTCCGCAAAAAGAAAAGAAATTTATGGTAGCTCAGGAAGTAGCAGATGGGGCAATAAATTTAACAGTATTTTGGATATTAACTGCATACTGTGTAAAGTGTGGTCGTGATCTGGCTGGAAAATGGGTTGACAATAAAGCTTATGAAAATATATTTAAAAATACTTTAAAAAAAATACAAACAACCGGTTCTGAAAAAAGTCAAAAAGTTTTTGAGAAAAAAGAATTATCAGATATTACACAGGGATACTTAGACGGTTTAGGTACAATAATAGGTATGATAGGTTCTGTTGTGGCAAATAACTTTATTTCTCCGCCTTTAAGAAATTATGCAGCTTCTCTTTATCAGAAAGATCAGCTGGCTAAAAATCCTGCAATCAACAAAACTGAAACCTGTGCTCCTGTTGATCAGTCGACTGCATTTAAACAAAGGCCATTTACACCTAAAAGTAATATGTCTGTATTTTTAAACCGGACAAAATATCAAACAACCAATCCTTTAAAGCCGTTTTAAGATAATGAAAATTATTTTACTGGCAAAATTCGCTTTTTTTTATTATTATTTGTAGAACTAATGATATAATAGGTTCAATTATGAAATTATCAGGTTTTAAATATTTATGAAAATTGCAATATCGGCAAAAATATTAATAATTATCACTATTCTACTTTTTTTAAATGTTAATAAAAGTGCTTTTGCTGATGATACGAAAAGGCTGCAGCTTTTTAAATTAAGAATCTCAAACGGATTGCCGGAAAAAGTTACTGAACCCGGTACTTTATTAAAAAGCTGGAAATATATCAAAGGAAAACCTACAAACAGTGCTGTTTTAGGCGGTATGTGGAGTATGCATACCAGTAATCATAAAGATGAACTGTGTGGAGAAAATAATCTTTTAGGTATTGATTACAAAGGATACAGCATTGGCACATTTAAAAACAGTTACAGAAACCAGTCTGTTTTTGCCGGACTCAGCAGAACCGTATATACTTTAAGGATTGCCAAAAGTTTAAATGTTGACTTTAAATACAGGGTAGGTGCGATTTATGGGTATAAGGATAAATATCCTAATGTATTAGGGGTTTCGCCTCTGGCTTATCCGCTTATTGGCTTTAATTACAAGAGAATAGGTACAGATCTTACTATTATTCCCAGCGATAGACCTATATTTGCAAGCAGCTTCAGGGTTAATTTACAGTAAGATTTATAATTTTCGATCTTTAGTAAATATAAACAAACTTGTTAAAGTACTATACCGGATAATTGACAAAAGGTGCTCAAACTGGTGAATTCTTTTTCAATTTGTAATATCATATGTTCATTTTCCAGCTCCTGAGCTATGTCCAATGATTTCATAAAATATTCATGGGCTGAATTGGCATTTGATTGTTTATCATCGCCTGATATAGCCGCCATTTCCTGAAAAATCTTGCCGTAAGTCAAAAGAAGTTTTGAAAGCAATAGATATAAATCAAGGCTTTTGGCCATCGTAACTGCCTGTTCAATATACATACGTGCAGCTTCAAAATCTCCCTTAATAATTTGAATTTCTCCCAGTTGCCTCTGTAAAAGCATTGAGAAAAAGTTTATGTTTATGCCTGGACGTTGAGCAATTTCCAGTGCTTTTTCTGAAATTTCCTGAGCTTTTTCTACATTAGAATCGGTAATTTCGGCTTCAGCATATAGATACCATCCAAGCAAAGCTCCTAACGCCAGTTTTCTTTCAGAACAATAAACCAAAACATCATTATACAGCGTTTTGGCATTTTCTAAATCATGTTCTTCCTTATATGTTTTGCCTTCAAATAGTTTTGTTAACGCTAAAATATTATAATCCCTATTTTCTTCAGCAATAACAATAATTGAACTAATAATGCTTTTAGCAGCGTCGAAATTTCCGCTCAAAATATCTGTAAGTAATTTTATGAAACCCCAGTACAATTTAATATTATTGTCAGTCATCTGGCTTATTAAGGGTTTGAGATATTCTAATATTACATTTACAGACTTCTTTTCTCCCTGTAAAGCCTTATATAAGGCTTCAACAAGTTTTGCCTGTACTTCAATCTTTTTTATCCCAAGTTCTTTTGCCTTGTATACAAGAGAATTGGAAATAATAACCGCTTCTTTATTTCCCTGAGCAGCAAATGATTTGGCCAGAATAAGAGAAGTTTCTATTTCTATATAGTTTAATTCGTCAGTACTTAATCCTGGAATACTTTTATTTTTTGAGATAGCAGTTTTTAATGCAGGTAAAATATCATTTTTTGCAAGGTATATCGCCTCTTCAATTTTTCCTGAATTGTAAATTGATTCTAGCTTGCAGTAGTTTAAAAGAGCATATTCCAGAGGGGAATTTTCCTGATTTATTTTTGATAATGCTTTGTCCGCACATTCAATCACCCCTGCATAATTGCCTGTTAACTCACTGCTTCTTGCAAGATAGCCTGTTAACTCAATTATTTTAACTATGTCGTCCTTTTTTTCTCTTTCCATTATTGCATTGGACAGGTATGGGATAGCTTCTTCAGGGGCTATTTCATAGTTTATCTTGCCTGCTTCTTCGTAAACGTTAAGCTTGGCCTTATCTTTTTCAGGAATGCTCAACTTATCAAGCAACGAAAGAAATCTGTGCTGTGCTGTTATATAGGATTTAACATCACCCAGTAACAAAGCTTCTTTTGAGGCAATATGCCAATAATTTGCAGCTTCATCAGGTAGATTTGCAAGTTCTGCATGTGCTGCAAGTATTGCGCTGCTGATCTTTGTAAAATTATTTAATACTCTAAGAGTTACTGCATGATAATTTGCTTTTTCTCCCTGAACAAACCCCTCATTATAAATAAGGTTATAAAGAATTCTGTTTTTGAATATCAAGCTGTATCTATCGTACTGAATAAAAATTCCACTTGATTCAAGCATGTGCATTGAATCCATAAACTGTTGGTCATCAATTTCTGTTGTTGTTTTGAGCAGATTTGGCATGAATTTTTGTCCGAACATACACGCATTTAGAAGAATTTTAGGAATAATTGCTGAAATTTTATTAAATCTGGTTAATCTGATTTTAATAATTTCTTCTACTGTCTCAGGCAGCATAAAATTGGCAGCATCAGGATTAAATTTTAAAACATTATTATCGTTACGAATTACACCAGATTCAAATAATAACCATAATACCTGTTCTATGTACACTGGCATTCCCTTTGAATTTTTGTAGATGACATCCTTTAGTTTTTGCGGCAGTAAGTCCTGGTTACTCAGCATACCCAGAATCACTTTTTCTGCTTCTTCCTTCTGAAGAGGTTTTAAATGTACATCAACTAGTTGGTCATCATTGTCTTTCAAATATAAATAGTCTTTTATATTTATATCCGGTGTATGGGTAATAATTATTTGTGATTTTGAATCTAGAAATCCTGTATCAATAAGATATTTGATACATTCAAATGATGAAGGATCAATAAACTCGAAATCTTCTATTACTAGTGCTATTGTATTTTCTGTTTTCAATGCAACAAAAACTGCTTTGATACTTTCAAAAATTTTTTTCTGGTTTTTTACAATGTCTGTACTGTTTGGCATATTTTCTGAAAACAGCAAATTGAAAAGAGATTCCTCTATATATTTGTCTTTAAGATTTAATTCCAAAAGAATTTGGGAAATAACTTTTTTGGATTCTTCAATATTTATTATAAAAGGTGGAAGTCCGAACAGATTTTTAAGTAAATCCTGAAAATAAGCAAAAGGAATAATTTCATTAATTGGCTGACATTGGCCGGTTAAAAATTTAATTTTTCTTCCTTCAAGTAGTTGTTTTGCTGTTGATACTATTGTTGTTTTTCCTGCCCCGTCAGGTGCAGATATTCCTATAACATGCCCTGCATTTGATTTTTCAGTAGTAAGTGTTTTTATTATATAACCTGTAATATTATTCTGACTGGATTCTCTCTTATCAGAAAGGTCTTCTCCTATTTCTTCTTCTGTTTTATCATGTTCGGTTTCTTCAGTAATTTCTTCATTTTGAGAAACAAGTCCGGGTTCTTCTATTATTATTTCAGGTGTAGAATGCTGTCCCAGAGGGTCTGTAAGTTTATAAACAGTTATAAGTTTATCATCTACAGGAACAGATCCTACCATTTCAAAATCAAATTTGTCAGAAGCAAGATCTTGAACTCTTGAATTAACAACAATATTTTCCGCTGTGGCTACAGATCTTTCGACCTTGGAATAATATTTGCCGGTCTGGCTATTGACAGTTGAAATTCCGATTTTTATCCTAACTTTAACTTTTAAGGTCTTTTGAATTTTGTAATTCAGCTCATTTATTTCTCTAAGGATATCCCTTGCTGCAACCAGCGAATATAGAGCAGAATTCCTGGTACTGTTTTGACATTTAAACTCTATTGCAGCAGTCTGGTCAGAAAGCACAAGATATTCTTCCTTAAATTTCTTTGCGGTTAAATTAATAATATGTAAAAAATATTTTCTAAGTTTTTTTTCAATTTCTGTACTTTTAAGTTTAGCCCTGACAGCAGATAAATTGATAAATTCCACAGAAAGAACAGCATATTCTTCCAGCTTTGGCAGTTTTAGTTCAGGGGCTTTTTTGATTGCCGTTTCAGGTTTTTGTTCAGGATTTTCCTGAATCGGTGATTGGACTTTTGTCTGTTGGTTAACCTGTTTTGGTATATCTTTTTTTTCAAGATCAAAACTGCACTTTAAACATTTTGTCCTGTTTGCAGGATTTAAAACTTTACAGTTTGGACATTCAACCAATAATTTGTTACCACATTTCCTACAAACTTTGGCAGTTGGGTAATTTGGAGCTTTGCATTCGGGACAGAAAGCAATTAATTTAAGTTTACAGGTACTACAAATTTCCTGTCCAACCGGATTAAGATTTTTACATCTTGGACAGGATATTTTAAGCTTTAGTCCACAACTTGTGCAAACTTTGCTATCTTCTGCATTTTCCTCTCTACAACGAGGACATATCATTAATTTACCTTTCTTCTTGCCGTATCAGAATAAATGAAAATTTTGGAATATACCATTTCAAAAAAGTTTTCGTAAAAATAACATTTTAATTTAACTTTATCAGTACTTACTTTCAAAAAAACATTAATTAATAAAAACTATCGTCTACTGGTGTAAAGTTTTCCACTCTCAAGTATAGATTCAGAACATAATTAGCTAACCATCCTTTTATATGATTTTATATCGAGCTGCAATCAAAAACAACAAGAACGATCTATTCGGAGAGAATACAATCTTGAGTGTTTACTGAGATGGTAAATCCTGATTTTATACTTACATTGCCTTAAAAGAAAGACTATTAGCAAGTTTTACAGCGCATACCATACTGTTGTAATCAGCAGTATTTTTGCCTGCAATGTCATAAGCTGTTCCATGGCTCGGGGATGTTCTTATTACTGGAAGATTTATAGTTGTATTTACAGTTGAGTCCATTGCCAGCAACTTGATTGGAATTAAGCCCTGATCATGATAACAGGCAATATAAGCATCGTATGGCTGCCGTTGATTTGTGATATAAGGCTTTGCAGCTTTTACCCACAGTGTATCGGCCGGAAAAGGTCCTTCTATATTAATATTATATTCTTTCTTTAATATATTAATTATCGGAATTAGCGTATCATTTTCTTCATTTCCAATAATCCCGTCTTCTCCTGCATGCGGATTTAATCCACAGATAGCAAGTTTTGGTTTTGATACATTAAAATCTTTTATAAGTGAGTTATTTAAAGAATTAACAGATTCAATAATACTGTCAGCATTTAATGAAGCTGAAACAGAAGACAGTTTAATATGTCTTGTCAGCAGTAATATTCTGAAGTCTTCTGATACAAAAAGCATTTCTGCTTTATTATCCAGTCCTAAATCTTCTGCAAGATATTTTTGCAGAATTTCAGTCTGTCCTGAAAAATTAAATCCAGCCATATTTATTGCTTTTTTAGAAAGAGGGGCAGTGGCAATTGCTCTTATAATGTTGTTATTTGCAAGTTCACAGGCTTTTTTTAAAGCCAGAAATGATAATTTACCGCTCTCAATACTGATTTGACCTGTTTTTACCTGTGAAATATCACATGGAATATCAATTATTTCGATACCATCAGGTAAACTAACATTGATACTTTTGGCGGTATTTTTAAATATTTCTTTATTGCCTATTAACAGGTAATTATTCACGTCGGACAAGGAATTCAACGCCTTGATAATAATTTCCGGTCCTATTCCAGCCGGATCACCTATTGTTATTGCTATTTTCTTAGTCATTTGTATTTATTTTGTTTCCTGATGTTTCTGGAAATATTTTAAAATATTTATTAATGTATTTGGAGCACCGAGGTTACCGGATTTGGTAACTACCCATTGGGCTTTATGATCCAGGCAAAGAGGTATTACCGGTTCTACTTCATCAATTAATTGTAAATGTTTGCTTCCAATAGCATTGCAGCATTTGTATGATGTTTCTCCACCAACCAGCAAAAGAATTACACTGGATCTTTCCACAACTTTCTTTGTTAAGCTGGCGAGAAAATCACTTACGATACTGTGCAGACTGTCAGTATCAATTCCCTGTTCATGTGCAGCTTCTTCAGTTTTGCTTAAATCTCCGTTAATGGGTGCTGAATGAACTACTACTATCTGATTTGACCCAAGATATTTGATTATTCTGTCAATAAGCTCATCTGAAGGATCAGATAATACCTGAGTAGGAGATAATTCTATTATATGCGGTTCAAACTCGTCTGATTCAGCCAGCTTTGTTATTTGTGCCCTGGTTATACTTGTTGCACTGCCTGAAACTATCAATATAGGTAATGTTGGTAGTACTTTTGTTATATGCTGATGCTTCATTTCAGGGAGCCAGAATTTGGATAAAGCCTGTGCCAATCCGGCAGAACCACATGGCAGTATATTAAAATTGGACTTTTCTATAGCAAGTACAATTTGTTCCATGTCTGTTGTAGAAACCGCATCCACTACAATAAGCTTTTTATTGTTTTTAATTTTTTCCTGCAGCTCAGCAAGAATGGGTCCTGCTCCCCTCATTACAGTTTTTAATTCAATAAGAGAAACAATGTCAGGATTATCAACCTGCTTTTTTAACAATGATGGGATATGTGATTCATATATAGGGAACTGGGGATCTCTTGCAAATTCTGTTCTTTCGAGAGGGATTCCTTTTAAAAGATGGTATCCGCCTATAGTAACCCTGCCTTCAGCCGGAAATGCCGGACAAACGACAGCAGCATCCCATTCCATAGCATCCAGAACAGCAAGTGCTTCTGCTGCAATGTTTCCTCTAAGGGTTGAATCCATCTTTTTATACAGATATTCGATACTTAAATTTTCTACAAGCATTTTTGTAGCATTATTAACAACTTCAGCAGCTTTTTCAGGATCAGTATGCCTTGTTTCTGTACTTATTGCCCATGCCTGAGTATTAATTTTGCCTTCCGGCACTGTAGTATAATCAAAAAGTATTTGAGTATTACATCCTCTCAAATGAAACTGAAGGGCAGTATCATTTGCACCGGTTAAATCATCCGCAATAATGCCAATATTTCCAAGTTTAACAGCCATAGTTATCCAGCCTGAACATCACTCTTACTACCTAACAGACGTATCCTTGAAGCTTTTATGGTATAAAGGTCTCTTTCTGTACCTTCCCTGTCTGTCCATTTATCAATGCTTAATCTGCCTTCAATACCTACAAGACGACCTTTTTTTACATATTCTCCGGCAAATTCGGCATTTTTATCCCACAACTCAATTCTGAACCAGTCAGGTACTTCCTTCTTTTCCTTGCTGTCCCATCTGTTTACAGCAATGGAAAAAGTCGTTTTTACTTTCCCGGATTCAAAATATTTCATCTCCGGATCCTGTCCGGTCCTCCCTACTAATACGACTGAATTAATCATAATCTTTCCCTTTTTTCATATTTTTATGAATTTTTAATAAATTTTATTTATCACAATATATTATATAACAACTTATTTAACTTCAATACTTTCTAAATAATCTCCACAATCTTCCGGTGTGGAGATATTTATATACATGCCTGTACCTAGTTCAAAGCCGGCACTGATTGTTAACTTTGGAATAAGTTCCATGTGCCAGTGATAGTAGTGATCAACGACCCTTTGTGTTGGTGAGGTATGAATAAAATAATTGTAAGGAGGATTTTCCAATCCAACATATATTTTATACAGAACGGATTTCCAGACTTCTGCCAGAGTACGAATCTGATCATTATTAATATCCTGAAATCTTGCATTATGAAATTTGGGCACTATCCATGTTTCAAAGGGAGTCCTTGAAGCGTAAGGAGCAAAAGCAATAAAATCATCATTTTCACAAATTATTCTTGACTTATCCTTGAGCTCGGTTTTAACCATATCACAGTACACGCATCTTCCGGTAGATTCATAATAATCATTGGCACCGGAAAGTTCATTAACAATATTTACAGGTATTATGGGAGTTGCCATTATCTGACTGTGGGGATGTGCCAGGCTTGCGCCTGCCTGATGTCCATTGTTTCTAAAGATAGAAATATACTTTATTGATTTTTCTTCTGCCAGACTTAAATATCTTTCTCTGTATGCGGTAAGCACTTTTGTAACATGATTTACATGCTGCAGTGCAAGATTTCTTGAATGATGTGGAGATTCAATAATTACTTCTGCTGTGCCTCTTGCATAACAGTTCACTTTTATTGGATTTTCCTGATTGATACGGAAATCCTCGTTAAAACTTAGGGCGGCAAATTTATTTGGAACTACCCTTAAGTTCCAGTCGGGAGAATTTGGCGAATTGTTGTTATCCCTGTATGCTAGTACTTCAGGAGGAGTTGAATGTTCATTTCCCTTGCAAAAAAAGCAGGTAGGGTCATGCGCTATTTCATCTCCAGTGATTAAATGTTTTGCAAGAGAACTTTCTGGCCTTCTTGCCCTTTCTGTTGCTATTATTGACCAATTTTTTGTTACAGGATCTCTTCTCATTTCTGGCATGGTAATTATCGACTCCGTTTTAACATATTTCTGTATAAATTCTGATATTCAATAGCACTTTTTTGCCAGCTAAACCGGCTACTCATTGCATTATTTATAATATTATTCCAAACCTGCTGATTTTTAAATTCTTTTACAGCAAAATTTATTGTATTTAGAAGTTCATCAGAACTATACTTTTCAAAAACAAATCCATTACCGTTTTTATTATCAGTACTGTAATCAATTACCGTATCAGCAAGTCCGCCTGTTTTTCTGACGATAGGAACTGTTCCATACTTCAGGGCTATCAATTGTCCCAGTCCGCATGGCTCAAACCTGCTTGGCATAAGGAACATATCGCATCCTGCATAAATTTTATGAGCAAGATCATTGTTGTATCCAATAAAAGCCTTTATATTATCTGTATTTCTGGCAAAATCTTCAAATATTTTTTCGTATTTTTCTTCTCCTGTACCGAGAATTACCAGTTGAAGACTGCTCTTACTTAAATCATCAGCAATATCTGCAATCAAATCAAGCCCTTTTTGATCTACAAGTCTTGAAACAACTCCAATTAGTGGGGTACTGTGTTTTTGTTCAAGTTTAAATTCTTTTTGAAGAGCTTTTTTACAGGCTTTTTTGCCGGTAATATCTTTTGTTGAATAATTTGAAGCAATAAAAGAATCTGTTTCAGGATTCCATATATTGTAGTCAATGCCGTTTAAAATTCCTGTCAACTTGTAATTTCTGAGTTCCATTATTCCATCAAGACCTTCTCCATAGTCAGGAGTCTGGATTTCCTGTGCGTATGTTTTGGATACGGCATTAATTTGATCTGAATAAACAATTGCGCCCTTCATCCAGTTAACGTTGTTGTAAAATTCAAGTCCATCTGGCATAAATACTCTGTCAGCATTAATATTAGCAAAGTCTAATATATCTTTATCACATATACCCTGATAAGCAAGATTGTGTACACTGAATAGCACCGATGCATAGCTGTAAAAATTCAAAGAACTTTTCGTAGCTTTTAAATATACTGGGATATTTGCTGTATGCCAGTCATTACAGTGAATAATATTAGGGCGGAAGCTGATTTTTTCCATCAGTTTTAATGCACCAAGCCCGAATACAATAAATCGTTCCTGCTCGGTTTTTGGGTCAGAATTTTTTGGATAAACCTCATTAAGAGATCCAAAGTATTCTTCATTATCTACAAAATACACGGTAAGACCTGAATCAGGAAGTATAGTTTGTTTTAATGTCAGAGATATAGACTTTTCATCAAATTTCAGATTAATTTTCGAATCAGGAACACTTTTAATACTATATTTATCTTTATCAATACAACCCCATAGGGGCATAATAACTCTTATGTCCTCACCCAATTCTTTAATAGCTTTTGGCAGGCTGCCTGCAACATCACCGAGCCCACCAACTTTAGCAAATGGTGCTACTTCTGCTGAAGCAAAAAGAATTTTCATGATGTTTGTTAACCTCTTAATTCTTTTTCACTATCATCCAAGTTTTGAGTATACCATATATAAATTCTGCATTATCAGCAATTATTCAAAAGCATTAAAACTTGTTTTAACATTTCTATCCGGAGATTTTTCAAACGAAAGCAGATTTTTCAAATTTATTTGAAAAATAATTGCGAGGTAGGTGTAAATTACAATCAAAGCTATAATATAAAACTCTTTTTTGGTCATAAAAACCTGCATATTAATACTCATAACTGTGACTAAGAATTAATAATTGCAGGTTTAATTCAAAATAATAATCCTCTTAAGTTTATTGGACAAAATAATTATTGTTAAAAAACATTAGCAAATCTGCTTATCAAAATCGGGTAGGATATTTATACTGGAACGAGTTTAAATTTCGAAGATTTTTTATCCAAATCATTTTTTTAACTGTCAAGAACTTTAAATGAAATATTTTTACTGTAATTAGAATCTTTTTTGAGTAGTTTTACTGAAGCGTGATACAATCCAGGTTTCAAATCCTGAGAGTTATGTCTTAAATAAAAAAAACGCCTTACATTACTTTTATCAATAATCATACGCTTGTCTACAAGAGTTTTTCCATTAGAATCTTTGATAGAAAACTGTATAACATCATCCTTATCAAGGCCAAATATATCTGCCCATAAAAATACAGCAGGAATATCCATAGTAATACTGACAGAAGTAATATCCCCGCTTTGCAAGTCTATAATATCAGGAACTTTATCTGTAACGTCTATATTATAAATAAATGCAGAAGAGTATTTCATCCGGCTAAGAGCATCATTTGTCCACAGGGAATGATTTATCTTTTCGTTTCCACTTAAACTGTTACCCGTAAAAGGATCTACAGTCTGTTTAAAATGCTGTACCTGAAAGTGCAGATGGGGAGTTTCCGCAAGACCGGACATTCCGACATAACCGAGCCTTTGTCCTGCAGATACACGTTCACCATTTTTTACTGTAACACTGCCTTTTCTCATATGACAATACACAGTAGTCCAGCCGTTACCGATATCTATTACTGCCGCATTGCCACAGCCAATTTTATCAACAGTACTTGCCCCTATTTTTTTAACATTGATATCATTTACGCCATCACGGATTGCAGTAACAATACCGTCTGCGGTAGCCAAAACAGGAATACCTGCTCTCATTTTATCAAGATTTTGAATTATTATATCTGTTCCCAGATGACTGTTGACTGTACGTTTACCACCTGTATAATCATGCCAGTCAGGACTTGGGTCAACATCAGGATATTCAGAAACCCAGCAATCCTGATTAAGATGACACTTAACAGGAAATTCAAAATTCGGAAGCCGGCTGTCCGATTTGTTTGCAGTAATTAACAAAACAGAACCACAAAATAATAAAATCGTTAAACTTATTAAAAGTTTTTTAGTTTTTTTCATACCCGCCCTCCTTTAATTATCAAATATTAAACCATGATTCAAGTAAATAATCCTGTAGGTTTGACCAACTTGTTTATTTGATATAATTTTCATAATCATAATAGTTATTATGATTGACATTGTTTATTAAGGAGAGATATATGCATTTTAACTTTAAGATTTCTAAAAACAGAACGTTTTTCAGCATTTTAGGGGTACTCATATTATTGAAATTTTCTACTCCTGTATTAGCTGATGATTTTAAAAATTATGATGAAAACGTTGTAAGAGCTTTCAAAACTGCAAAAATTGCTGTTTTAAGCCCTGATTTATCCTTTCCTGCTGATGCCAGTGATGAAGATATTAATCAAAATATTTATAACTATTTGGTTAAAACAAATTATTTAAAAAATAATAAGCAGGAAATATTTTTTATTAAAACAGAAAAAGTAAATAAATCTGTTAAAACTGATACATGTAAAACTATAAAAAAAGAATTTATTGTTGTAAGTAGATTATACAATCTTAAAAATCCTGAAAAATTTATGTTTGCTCTTGACAGAAATAAGTCTGCTCAATTTCTTTCAGATAGAGAACAAATTTCAGACACTTTAACAAATGATATTTCTGAATATGCAATTATCTCAAGAAAAATAAACATTAAAAATCAGACTTTAACCTGGAAATTAACTAAGGCAGGATATAATGGGTTTTTAAATATAATTATATTAACCCCTAAATTGGGGTTTGGATATATTATTAATCCGCCTTTCAAATGGATAAAAACAAATAAACCGACAAATATATATGACAGCATATCTTCAGAAATAGAAAAAATAAGCACTCACCAAAAACAGCTTTTAAAAATCAAATGTTTTAAAAGAGAAATATCAAAAACTTAAATCATACAGGAAACTAATGCATAATAAGAAAAAATTTTTTTACCTTATTAAAAAGAATCCTGCCGGTTGGCAGGATTCTTTTTAATTTTTAATTCTTAAGCGGGAGCGTATACGCTTATCTTTTTTCTATCTCGTCTATGAGATTCAAACTGGACATTTCCATCAATAAGGGCAAATAAAGTATCATCTTTACCGATGCCTACATTATTACCGGGATGGAACTTGGTTCCACGTTGGCGCACGATGATATTTCCGGCTTTTACTGCTTCACCGCCGAATTTTTTAACGCCAAGACGTTGCGCATTACTGTCACGTCCATTCCTTGTTGAACCCATACCTTTTTTATGTGCCATTAGTATTCACCACCTTAATTTTTTTATACTATATAACTGAATAAATTTTAATTAGTTTTCTTTTTTACCAGGGAAATCAATACTTTCAATCATTACTCTTGAGTAATTTTGTCTGTGCCCCTGTTTTTTGCGGTAACCTTTTTTGCATCTCTGTTTGTAAACAAGAACTTTTGCATTTTTGCCATGGCTTAATATTTTTCCGCTGACAACAGCATCCTTAACGTATGGCTGACCAACCTGCGTTTTATCGCCGTCTACTATCATTACAACCTTGTCAAATACGAGGGATTCATCTACATTGACATCTAACAGTTCTACATCCAGATATCTTCCCTCTGTTACCTGGTACTGTTTACCACCTGTTTCAACTATTGCAAGCATTTGTTTTTCCTTATTCTATATGTATTTTACCGTTACAAAAATAAAAACGGGCTTACGCTCTTGCATTGCGTCAAATTACCTTCATTTTTATTTTTTGCTTTTGCATGACATAAAATTACGCCATGCAAGCGTTTAATAAATATAACAGCATGAAAGCTGCGTGTCAATTTCTTTTAAAGAAGATTATTTACTACATTTTACTACAAATAAAAAACTATATATTATGCAGTTCAATTAAGAATTTTTATAGGCCTTATTTTCTGCCGGTCAGTTAATTCTGCCTTTTCACCTTTACAGGTTCGCAAATGACAATTTTGACGGGCAAGTATGCCCAATCTTACCTGTTTTACAAAAATAGCTACATTTTATAACCATTTGTCTATTTTAAGCATAATCTTACTTTTTTATGCTCTAAGCATGAAATTGGAGGTTGATATGTCAGATTGCTATTTTCCCAGCAAGAAATTATTTTTAAAATTAATAATATATTTTCTTACGTCTATAATCTCTTGCTTGGGGGTATGTTTTGAGGCAAAAGCTGTTTCTGAAAGTGATGCTGCAAAACTTGAAAGAGGAGAAATTATTACAAAATCACTGACCCCTCAGCTTAAAGGTAATGAAAAAGGTGCGGAAGCACAGGTATTAATTCAGGCTACTCCTGAAAAAGTTTGGAAAGTTATAGATGATCAGGAAAAATTAGTAAAAATTATACCCAAATTTAAGAAAATTAAAGTTTTAGAAAAAACAGAAAATTACCAGAAAGTTTATAATGCGCTTAAAGTGTGTCCGTTTCTCCCCACCTTAAAATATACTGTCCTGATTGATGAAAGGGAAAAATACAGAAGAATTCGATACAACAAAATAGACGGGTGTTTTAGCAAGCTTTACGGTTCCTGGGAGCTGGAGCCTTATAAAGGTAATACTATCTTGAAATACAGGCTTATCTTTGATCTTGGTTTTCACATACCTTCCTTTATACGTAGTAATGGTTTTAACAAAGATCTTCCTGAAATAATGAACGCTATTAAAAACGCAACTGAAAATAATTAGGTAATAAAAGGAGAAAAACTATGTCTAAAACTTGTGGCGAAATTATGACACGCAATCCGGAATGTTGTGTAGCAGAAGATAATGTTATAGTAGCAGTTGATATCATGCGGGATATGAACTGTGGGGGTGTACCTGTTGTAGAATACCATGAAACAAATGATCTGGTTGGTATAATAACTGACAGGGATATTTGTCTTTATGTTGTAGGCAATAACCTTATTCCAGCCGATATAAGTGTAAGAGACTGCATGACTATTGAACCTGTTACATGTCATCCTGAGGATTCCCTGGAATCAGCAATAAAAGAAATGGAAGAAAGCCAGATAAGAAGAATTATTGTGACAGATGATGACAATAAAGTAGTAGGTATAATCTCACAGGCCGATATAGCCGTAAGAAGCCATGAAGAACCTTTTAAAATATTTGAGCTGCTTGAAGAAATCTCTGAACCTGCACCTGTATAAAGAGATAAATTACTTGTATATCACTCTTAAAGATGCTGCAAAAAGAACTGGCAAATCAAGTAATAATTAATGATATACCTAATGACATTAATTATGTTGCCGGCATTGATGTCAGTCAATTTGTTAACAGGCCTGAAAAACAGAATATTCCATTTTATGCAGCAGTAGTGACATTTTCATTCCCTGATCTTAACATTGTTGAAAAAGTTCACTATTCAGAACCTGTAGATTTCCCTTATATTCCGGGATTTCTTGCATTCAGGGAAGCTCCTGTTATTATGAAGGCTCTTGAAAAGGTTAAAATCAGACCAGATGTACTTCTTATAGATGGACATGGTATTAGTCATCCGAGAAAATTAGGTATAGCAAGTCACATTGGTGTTATAACAGGATATAGAACAATAGGCTGCGCAAAGTCAAAGATGATAGGCGAATCGAAATCTCAGTTGCCTAATGAAAAAGGCAGCTTTGTAAGTTTATTGTGGAAAGATGAAACAGTTGGAATCGAATTAAGGACAAAAACAAATGTAAAGCCTGTTTATGTTTCTATCGGACATAAGATAACTCTTGAAAAAGCTGTAGAAATTGTCTTTGCCTGTGTAACAAAATACAGAATACCTGAACCCTTAAGAGCCGCTCATGAGTATGCAAACTATGTCAGAAAGAATATGTTGTAGTATAGTAGAATAAAAAATCGGGAGGGTATTTATATGAATGAAACTTTGAAAAATATTAAAACCAGAAGAAGTACCAGAAGTTTTTCTGAAAAACAGATTACAGATGAAGAACTTAATGCTATTTTAGAAGCAGGATTGTATGCGCCCAGTGCTCACAATGAACAATCCTGGCACTTTACCGTTGTGCAAAGACAGAATATTTTAAACAAAATAAATGATGGCTTTATAGAATTTGCAAAAAATAGCGAAGATGAAATGTTAAGACAGTTTGCAAAGTATGAAAATCTGCAAATTTTTTATAATGCACCTACAGTGATTATTGTATCTGGAAATCAAGAGTCTTTGTTACCTCAAGTTGATTGTGCTGCTGCCACAGAAAACATGCTTGTTGCTGCGGAAGCGTTAGGAATTGGCTCTTGCTGGATAGGTCTTGCTTATTGGCCATTAAATGAAAATAGGGCAGATGAATATAAAAAGGAATTAGCTATACCGGAAAATTACAAGCCATATCACGCTGTTTCTTTTGGATATAAAAAAGTGGAATCCAAAAATATACCTGAAAGAAAAATGGATAAAATTAATTATATAAGGTAAGCAACAGTTTATTTAAAGAAAGAATTTGTAAAAGTCAAAAAAATTTTGTGTATATAACGATTGTTTTTGATATAAAATCTTATACATAAAGTTATCGTAAGTATTTTAGCTGGATTTTGATATGAGAATATTAATGATATATCCAGAGTGTCCTAATTCATTCTGGAGTTTTAAGCACGTAATTAAATTATTTGGTAAGAAAGCTTATTTGCCACCTCTTGGTTTAATGACAGTTTCAGCCCTTTTGCCTGACGAATATGAAAAAAGACTTGTTGACATGAACACAACAGAATTAACTGATGAAGATATATTGTGGGCAGATTTCGTTTTTATAAGCGGAATGATTGTTCAAAAAGAATCATCTATTGCTGTTATAAAAAGATGCAAAGACCTGGGCGTAAAGACTGTTGCAGGAGGCCCGTTATTTACTTCACTTTATGAACAGTTTGAAGATGTTGACCATTTTGTTTTAAATGAAGGTGAAATAACCATACCAATGTTTTTGGATGACCTTGCAAAAGGCGATCTAAAAAGAATTTATTCTACTGAAATTAAACCTGATATAAAAAATACTCCGGTGCCTCATTATAATATAATCAACATTGATGATTATTATATTATGCCATTGCAATCTTCAAGGGGATGCCCGTTTGACTGCGAGTTTTGCGATATTGTTAACCTTAACGGAAGAATACCGAGAACAAAAACACCTGAACAGGTTATAAATGAACTTCAGGCAATACATGATGCCGGCTGGAAAGGCAGCATTTTCTTTGTTGACGATAATTTTATAGGTAATAAAAATAATACCAAAGAATTATTAAGAGCAATAATTGACTGGAAAAGCAAAGTTGATTTCAGCCCGTCATTCTTTACTGAAATTTCCATAAACGCGACCGATGATGATGAATTATTGGACTTGATGAGACAAGCAGGCTTCTTTCTTGTATTTGTCGGCATAGAAACACCTTCTGCATCAGGCTTGAAGGAATGTAATAAGTTACAGAATCAAAACAGAGACATGATTGATTCTGTAAGGAAATTCTATAAGTATGGAATGGAAGTAACTGCAGGATTTATCGTAGGCTTTGACAGTGATGATGAAACAATATTTGAACGCCAGTATGAATTTATTCAGGAAGCAGGCGTTTCAAAAGCAATGATTGATTTGCTTCAGGCACTCCCCGGAACAAAGCTTCATAAAAGATTGGATAAGGAAGGAAGGCTTATTAAATTATCTTCAGGTATTAATCAGGATTCAACGATTAATTTTATTCCAAAAATGGATAAAGAAATCTTGGTTGACGGTTATAACAAGCTAATCAAAAAAGCATACTCCCCCAAAGCTTATTTTGAAAGATTAAATAACTTTCTAAAGTATTATGAACCAACCAGAGTAATTCCTTTAAGTAAAAGAATTATTCCTACTATACTAAAAATCAGCTTTGTCCTTAAATATTTGCCCAAAGGCAGAATGTATTTCTGGAAATTAATATTAGAAACTCTGTTAAAACGACCAAAATGTTTACCATCTGCAATAGATAACTCTATTTTATATATACATTTCGGTAAAGTATTTGCATAAAAATTTGATTGCAAAGACCACTGCATAACGAGTGAAAATTTGTTTTTCGTATTATGTATTATGTATAGTACTCTATATTGAAGATTGGCAGATATATCCTACCATACTTAAAAGAGAGCCTGTTGGCTCTCTTTATTAATTATTAATTCTTTAATTTAGTACTCAATGCCCTGCCTTGCCTGAACACCCATATCGAAATAGTGTTTTACAGGTGTCATTTCAGTTACAAGGTGAGCCATTGCAATTAATTCAGGATGTGCGCGACGTCCGGTAAGTACAATTTCAAGGTTTTGAGGTTTATTTTTCAAAGTTTCCTTGATTTCAGAAATTTTAATCAAACCAAGATCTGCACAAATATTAAGTTCATCAAGAATAACAAGTTGGTATTTTCCACTGTTAATTGCTTCTTTTGCAAATTGCCAGCCTCTTCTTGATTCTTTATAGTCATCAATGTTTATATTATGTGAATAAACTACACGATCGAGTCCAAATTGTGCTACTTCAAGATTTGGCATTAATTTTGAGGCAGAAATTATTTCACCATAGTAATTTAGACCATGTTCACCTTTGGTAAACTGTATTATTAAAACTTTCCAGCCATGTCCTATTGCTCTTAACGCTAATCCCAGAGATGCTGTTGTTTTGCCTTTGCCATCTCCTGTATATATTTGAATGTAACCGTGCTCTAGCACTGTACTTTCCTCCACATAAACCTGACTATCTACTCGTTAATTATCTCTCTCATTCCGATCAATATTTAGTTGTTTAATACTGTCCTCTGCAAAGGACATAAAACAATTAATTTATTAATCATCACCTCGCAATTTAAGCTCTTTCAGATAATTTTTATATTTTGTGGCCCCGATATACACATTTAAATATAATAATTTTTCTAATGTTACGCAAGGTCCGTTTGTATGATTTGGGTCTAAATAACCCGTGTATCTATAGTAATTCAAATGAACCTAAATGGCATTTAATAGTCATTTATAAATTTACAATAGTATATGTTAAATAATCCAAGATGCTTGATATTAAAGACTTTCCCTGTAAAAATTAAAATTTACTCTTATTTTATTTAACTATCTTAAAAAACTATTGAAATCCTTGCTACGAGCGAATGTGATAAAAAATTAAAAAATAATTTTATTGAAGCATTTCTTTATATTATTTCGTAATTTCAATTACGAGACTCTCGAAATTACAAAATTGTGAAGTTTCATTTCAAAGTTACTGTATGAGATTTAAGCAAGATTAAAAAAATTCTATACTGAGAGACCGAAATAATTATACATAAAAATATACAAATAGTTGTAGGCAGAAAGTTTTGCCCTATAAATCCCCCTCTAAAATTACAGAAACAAGATTAACATGCTATAATAACCCCATAATATAAAATATATTATTATATTTAAGAATTAAAAATTTGCTACCTTTTTGCACACTTTTTAATTTTTGAATATAGTAGACAATAAGGAATCATACAGAATAAAACTTAATAAATTTGCAATAGTAGTAATATGTCCTAAAATTAATGTTAGTTATAATATATTAAATGTATAAAATTTTATAAAAATTTGATGGAAGGAAGTTTATGTCAGAAGCAACTCTTGAAAAAACAACCGGAGTAATAACCAGAATTATCGGACCTGTAGTGGACGTTGAATTTCCGAGCGGACAACTACCGGAAATATACTATGCGCTTGTTATAGACGATATAGCTCCAAATGGTGAAAAAATTCACCTTGTAACGGAAGTTCAGCAACTTCTTGGAGAAAATAGAGTTAGATCAGTTGCTATGTCCAGTACTGACGGTTTATCAAGAGGTATGAAAGTTATAAATACCGGAGGCCCTATTGAAGTACCCGTTGGCCCTTCAACATTAGGCAGAATTTTAAATGTCCTTGGCGAACCGGTTGACGAAAGCGGACCTGTCCAATCTGATGTGCATCTTCCAATCCATAGACCAGCACCAACACTTGTTGACCAGAATACAAAGACAGAAATTTTTGAAACAGGTATCAAGGTTATAGACCTGCTTGAACCATATCCAAAAGGTGGTAAGGTAGGTTTGTTTGGTGGTGCAGGCGTAGGAAAAACAGTTGTTATTCAAGAATTAATACATAATATCGCACAGGAGCATGGTGGCGTATCAGTATTTGGCGGTGTTGGAGAAAGAACAAGAGAAGGAAATGATCTCTGGAATGAATTTAAAGAATCAGGCGTTATTGATAAAGTTGCTCTTGTTTACGGACAGATGAATGAACCACCAGGCGCAAGAATGAGAGTCGGCCTTACCGCTCTTACAGTTGCAGAATATTTTAGAGACATATCAAAACAGGATGTGCTTCTATTTATTGATAATATATTCAGATTTACTCAGGCAGGTTCCGAAGTATCAGCACTTCTTGGACGTATGCCAAGTGCTGTTGGTTATCAGCCAACTCTTGCAACAGAAATGGGAGAACTACAGGAAAGAATTACAAGTACAATGGACGGATCAATTACTTCCGTTCAGGCTATCTACGTTCCAGCTGACGACCTTACCGATCCGGCACCTGCTACAACATTTGCATTCCTTGATGCATCAACAGTTCTTTCAAGACAAATTTCCGAACTCGGTATCTATCCTGCTGTTGACCCGCTGGCAAGTACCAGCCGTGTACTTGACCCTAGAATTGTCGGAGAAGAACATTACAAAGTAGCCAGAGGAGTTCAGCAAGTTCTTCAAAGATACAAAGATTTACAGGATATTATTGCAATTCTTGGTATGGATGAACTTTCAGAAGAAGATAAAGTTATTGTAGGAAGAGCAAGAAGATTACAAAAATTTCTGAGCCAGCCTTTCTTTGTCGCAGAAATATTTACGGGAGTCTCCGGCAAATATGTCAAACTTGCCGATACAATCAGGGGCTTTAAGGAAATACTTGAAGGCGAACACGATGATCTTCCCGAACAGGCTTTCTATATGGCAGGAACCATTGAAGATGCCAGAGAAAATGCAGAAAAAATGGCCAAAGGTTAATTACAATGGCAGATAAAAAACTACATTTAAAAATAATTACTCAGGAAAAAATCCTTGTCGACGAAAAAGTTGATGCTGTTTATTCAAAGGCAATTGATGGTGAATTTGGTATATTGCCCGGTCATATTCCCTATATGACAGCTCTTGATATAAGTGTTACCAGATACATAAAAGATAAAACAACTGACTTCGTATCAACAATAGGTGGTATATTTCAGGTTAGTGACAATAACATAACTATACTATCTGATACGGCAGAGTTAGGCAGTGAAATTGATATTGCAAGAGCTAATGCAGCAAAAGACAGAGCTGAAGCCCGTCTTAGAGCAGCAGCCAGAGACATTGACGCTGACAGAGCCCAGACCGCATTGCATAGGGCAATCGCCAGAATACAGGCTGCTTCCAAGATGAAATCTGGATATTAAGAATGAAACTCCACATAGCGCATCTTTATCCTGAACTATTAAACATATACGGAGATAAGGGTAATGTTATAGCCTTTTCTAAAAGATGTAAGTGGCGTGGAATTGAAATATCAATCACTGATATAAATCCGGGGGACAGAATTGATCCTGAATTATACGATTTTTATTTTATTGGCGGCGGTCAGGATACCCAGCAAATTGCTGTTGCAGATGAACTTCAAAAACAAAAGGAAATATTGCATAAGGCAGCAAATAATGGAGCTGTTTTCCTTGCAATTTGTGGAGGTTATCAGCTTTTAGGCCATTATTACAAACCTCATGCCGGAGATAAATTACAGGGAATCAGTATTCTGGATGCATACACAATTGCCGGAAATACAAGATATATTGGTAATGTCACCGCAAGGATTAACATTCAGGGTTTATCTCTGCAAACGCTGGTCGGCTTTGAAAATCACAGCGGACTAACGTATTTACAGGGAGCTACAAAACCCCTTGGTATCGTAAAAGTCGGTAACGGAAATAACGGCAGTGATAGAACCGAAGGTGCCATCTATAAGAACGTCTTCGGCACTTACCTGCATGGCTCTTTATTGCCAAAGAATCCGCATTTCACAGATTACCTGATAACATTGGCACTTGAAAGAAATTACGGCAAAGTTCAGCTTGCAGGTCTCAACGATGAAATAGAATTATCCGCCCATAAAAAAGTAATAAATAAAAAATATTAAAAAACTGAAAGATAACGATATGGGTAAAATATTTGATATTACTTTAACTTTAAAAGAAGATATAACTGTTTATCCCGGAGATCCTTCTTTAAATATCGAATATCTGGCTAAAACAGATGTCAACGGTTATCAACTGACCAAACTGAATTTAAGCAGCCATACAGGTACACATATCGACGCTCCTGCTCACTTTATAAGAAATGGCAGTTTGATGGATGAATTGTCTCTGGATATCCTAACCGGAAAATCACTTGTTCTGGACTTTACAGGTCTGGAATGTATCACAAAAGAAAACCTGAAAACTGTGGATTTAAAGGAATACAAAAGGATTCTGTTCAAAACATCGAATTCTAATATTCTTAGACAAAACGTTTTTCTGGATAATTATACATATATTACGCCAGAAGCAGCAGAGTATCTTGTTAAAAAGGAGATTAGACTAATCGGGTTTGATTATTATACAATTGATAAATATAATTCAAATAACCCATCCCACAAAATATTACTTAAAAATAACGTAATAATAGTTGAAACAATTAATTTAAATGATATTGATGCAGGCGAATATGAGCTTATAGCCTTACCTTTAAAAATAAAAACAGAAGGTGCCCCTGCAAGAGTAATTTTAAGACAATTTTATAAGGAAACAAATAATGACAGAAAGTATTATCAAGCAAAGTAAAATAGCTACAGAAATGGAAAAAAACAAGATATTTGCTGTTGTCAGGACAGATAATGCTCAAAAAGCAATAGATATATCAAAAGCTCTGATTGATGGCGGAATCAATTTAATCGAGATTACTATGGGATACGATGATGCTGTAACTGCAATTAAAAAATTATCTGAAAACACAGATATATCTGTTGCAGCAGGTTCTGTAATTACAGCAGATCAGGCTGAAAAGGCAATTAATTCAGGGGCAAAACTTATTGTCTCGCCAATTCTCGAAATGAGACTTATCAAATTATGCAGGGCAAAAAAAATCCCGATTATTACAGGAGCCGCAACACCAACTGAAGCTTATGAAGCGTGGAAGTTAGGAGTTAGCATAATCAAGGTATTTCCTGCAAAAGCACTGGGTGGACCTCGTTATATTAAAGATATTCTTACCCCGATGCCATTTTTACATCTAATGCCAGCCGGTGGAGTAAATTTTGACAATTTTACAGATTATCTTGATGCAGGAGCAGTTGCTGTCGGTATGGGCAATGCTTTTTATGCAAATGAAACAAGCTATTCAGCAATAAATAAAAATGCAATAACAGTAATAAACAAATTAAATAATTATATTAAAAATACAAAATAATATATAATCGAAGCAATAAGATTATTTATACCACTCCCAAAATTTAAACTCATTCCAGTATAATTGTTAAAAAATTGACCTTTGGATGATTTCAAGGTTAAATATATTAGAATAAGGACAGCGGAAAAAATTCTTCAGCGACACGAAGCGGCGGCTAAGAAGTTTTGTAAGTTGCTTCTTGTCTATCAATATTTCACAAGTAATAAAAAATGTGTAAGTATTTTTTATTACTTCCTTAATAATCAGTTAAAAATTATAAAATTACTGCAAATGCAGCATTAAAGGGAGCAGAGGGAAAAAGTGGCGGATAGCATAGATATTATTTCTATCGGCGAATGTATGATTGAGCTTTCTACAGGTGAAAGTCTGGCAAACGCAGAAACACTGAATAAGTATTTTGGAGGAGATTCCATAAATACAGCGGTTGCTGCTGCCAGATTGGGGTCAAAAGTCGGATATGTAACAAAAGTTGGCAATGATCAGTTTCAGGAATATTTAATGGATGCATGCCAGTCTGAAAATATTGATATAAGCTATGTAAGATTAGTTGAAGGGTATAACGGACTTTATTTTCTTTCAAGACAAAAAACTGGAGAAAAAGAATTTGCCTATTACAGAAAAAGAAGTGCTGCAACAACACTTTCTATTGATGATATTCCAGAAGAATACATAGAAAGGTCATCAATCGTATTTTCAACAGGAATAACCCAATCCTTGTCAGATTCAGCAAAAGATGCTGTAAAAAGAGCATTTTCTATCGCAAAGGATCAGGGCTGTACAGTTGCTTACGACCCGAATTTCAGATCAAGGTTATGGAGCGTTGATGAAGCTAAGGAATCTTTGAACGAAATTATTGATTATCTGGATATAATCTTATTAAGTGATACTCACGATGCCGAGAAGCTTTATAACTTGTCCTCTCCTGATAAAATAATAAAATTTTTCTGGGATCAGGGTATTCAGACTGTAGCCATTAAAATGGGTAAATCTGGCAGTGTAATAGGATACAACGGCGAAATTAACCATATACCCCCCATTGATTCACCAGTAGTAGACACAACAGGTGCAGGCGATGCTTATAATGGCGGATTTTTACATGGGATAGCAGCCGGCTATACTCCGTTCGAAGCTGCAAAACTGGCATGTATAACAGCAAGTTTCCAGATACAGGGTTTAGGAGCTATTAAACCTCTTCCTGAAAAAGAACAGGTGTACGCTGAATTCAAACGTGGAGAATTATAAAAACCGTTTTGCATAACTTCAAAAAAATAGCATTTTGTGCAATCCAGTGTCAAGACACTGTCGCTGGCATGAGTGAGTCATGCAGTGGTCTCTTATAAAAATAACCCTTAAACCAAACATAAAAATCCTCTACAGGAAAAAGTAGAGGATTTTTAATTGTATTTATCGATTGATTATTTTGTTCTGACTATTGGGATATTTGCAATAAGTGCAATTGTGTTAGCTTCGTTTTCAAGATTGAGGTCAAGAGCCTGTTTATCAATTTCAACGTAGCGGGAAATAACATCAACAAGTTCATCTCTCATTTTTTCCATTGTTCCCGGATCCAATTTGCTTCTGTCATGCATAAGAACAAGCTTTAGCCTGTTACAAGCATCACTTTTGCTGTTAGCTACAGAATTTTTAACAATTATATTATTGCTTCCAAGAATTTTATTACATCTTGAAACTATTTCCCCGACCATATCAGAAATTTTGCAGCCTACTTTTTCATTTAATAATTTCATATCTGATATCTCCTAATTGCTTGCAGTTGCTAAGAAAAAGCTCTTAACTTTATCAAACCAGGTCGGAGGAGTCTCAAAAGACATAAATGGAACGTCTTCTCCCTGAATCCTTCTTGCTACATTATTATAAGCTATTCCAGCCTTAGAATTATCCATATTAACAATAGGTTCACCCTTGTTTGTACTTATAATAATGTTTTCATCTTCAGGAATAAGCCCGAGCAACTTAACTGAAAGAATATCAAGAACATCCTCTGGACTCATCATATCATTGGTCTGAACCATTGCTGGACGAACTCTGTTAAGAAGCAGTTTATAATTATCAATTTCTTCCTTTGCTTCAAGAAGGCCAATAATCCTGTCTGCATCCCTGACTGCTGACATTTCAGGGGTTGTAACAATAATAGCTTCACTTGCTCCTGCAATAGCGTTCTGGAAGCCCTGTTCTATACCAGCAGGACTGTCAACAAGAACAAAATCAAAGTCTTCTTTTAGCCTGTCGCAAATATCTTTCATCTGTTCTGCAGTAAGAGCTGTTTTATCTCTTGTTTGGGCAGCTGCAAGAAGAACCAGATTCGGATTTTTCTTGTCTTTAACAAGAGCCTGATTTAATTTGCATCTTTCTTCAATAACGTCAACGATTGTGTATACAATTCTGTTTTCAAGACCCATCAATAGATCCAGATTTCTAAGCCCTATATCAGTATCAATAAGTGCTACTTTTGCGCCATTTTTAGCAAGCGCAGTACCAATATTTGCGGTTGAAGTAGTTTTTCCTACTCCGCCCTTGCCTGATGTTACTACTATAACGCGTCCGGTCATAACCTGTGTTTCCTCCTTATTATTAGCCATTTAAAGGATAAATTATAATCTCACCATTCGAAATTTTGGCTTCTTCAGGTTTAAATATATTTACTTTCTCGTTTTTCTCAACTTCAAGATTGTCAGGTTTTCTTGAAAATAAATCTGCAATTCTCAGCTGTATTGCGTTAATTTTTAATGCCCTGATGCAAGCATTGTAATTGCCTTTAGCACCTGCATGAGCAATTCCGCCGAGAACACCCCATATTGATATATCACCGGCCGCTGAAATTTCAGATCCCGGATGACAATCACCAATAATAACTATATTTCCGTCAAAATGAACAACCTGTCCTGATCTTAAAGTTTGTTTCAAGTATAAAGTGTCTGATTTTAGTTCCGTTGTTTCTATATCAACAGTTTCCAGCTTAAATACTTCTTCAAGAGCTGCTTCTGTTGAATACTGTTCTTCTTCTTTTGCTTCGACTGCCTGTTCAGGTGTTTCATTTTTAAGTTCTTCGTTAAATATTTGTTCAGAAACAGCCAGACCTGCGCCAAGTGCAGCAAGCTGAGTATGAACAGAATTTGTATAAATAAGTTCTATTTCAACACCTGCTGCTTCCAGAATGGACTTTAAAGCGCATATATGAGCCGGGGTAAGTGAAACGTTTCCTAAAACAAGTTTGACTTTTTTACTTTTAAATTCATTTTTATCCATTATATTGCTTAAATCAAGCAGCATATTTGCAGGAGTTGAAGCTTCGCTTAAATCCAGTAAACCCTGTTCCAAAGTTGAGGTATTATCGTTCATATATTCTCACTCTTACTTTTATTTAATTTATCAGTAGTATTAAAACATGAGAATATATTAAAAAGCGCTTAAATTCAATTTAAGAATGATTTATTGTGTCAAGTTTCTTAACATGTTGAACTTATAAATTTCAGATTTAAATGCGAGGAATATTTTCTGCGTTTTCTGATATACTTTATTTTATAAAGAATTACATGGAATTTAGGATAAGTGTTAACAGAGCTAAAGATACATTTACAACTGAAATTATTTATCTGGAAAAAATATATCAAGAATAAAGCAAAAACGAGATGGTATTATAATTGCCTGCCAAAACGTGTAGTTCGGGCATTTACTCTTGCTGAAGTACTTATAACTTTATTAATTATGGGAATCATAGCATCACTTGTTATACCGGCATTGATTGCAGATACTCAGGAAAAGGAACTAATTGTAGCAAAGAAAAAAGCTTATGGAATTGCAACTCAGGCTTACATGAATGCGGTTAGAGATAATAGCGGTGGCTTTGGCGATTATGGATGTGGACATCATACAAAAATTCCTGCTATTATGTCCCAGTTAAATGTTATTAAAACATGTAATGGTAATACATTTGGAAATTGCTGGGCCCAAAATGGTGTAACTCCATACGGATCAGGAGGATGTAGCTGGGGATTTAGTAAAGACGGGCAAAACTCTGATACTGCATACGTAACAGCCGATGGAATGTACTGGCTACATTATCAAAACTGTGACACAGTTGCTATTGATGTAAATGGAGCTAAGGGACCCAATCAGTGGAATAAAGACGTATTTGACATTGGAATGTTTGATACAACTATTCGTATTGGAACTTGTAGTCCTTCTAATGTGTCGTTTTTAACAAATTGATATTTATACTGTTTCAAAAAAGTTCTCGAAAAATGGCATTTTGCTTTAACTTTATCAGTACTCATTTTAGGAAAATATCAATTTATGAAAACTATTGTTTACTGGCACAAAAAAGAGCAGAAATTTAACATTTCCGCTCTTTTTTGTTTATAAAACTCTGTTTAATGAGCTATATATTCCTTAATTTCAAAAGGAAGCTGTTTGGTATCAAGTTTGATACCAGGGCCCATTGTTGTTGTTAAGTAAGCTGATTTGATATAAGTACCTTTTGCTGTTGCAGGTTTAACTCTGATTACTGCATCAGCTAAAGCACAATAGTTTTTCATTAAATTTTCTTCGGAAAATGACATTTTCCCTAACGGAACGTGAATCATACCCTGTTTATCAGCTCTGAATTCAACTTTACCGGCTTTAATATCTACAATTGCTTTCTTGATATCAAAAGTAACCGTTCCTGTTTTTGGATTTGGCATAAGGCCTTTTGGACCTAAAACCTTACCAAGTTTACCAAGCATTGCCATTGCATCAGGTGTTGCAACAAGCACATCAAAGTCAAGCCAGCCGCCTGTAATCTTTTCTACAAGGTCTTCTGCTCCAACAAAATCTGCTCCTGCCTGTTCTGCTTCGGATATTTTTTCTCCTTTTGCAACAACTGCAACACGTACGGTTTTACCTGTACCGGCAGGAAGAACAACTGTGCTTCTTACGTTCTGGTCGGCATGTTTTACGTTGATACCAAGTCTCATGTGACATTCAAGAGTTTCATCGAACTTTGAAACGTCTTCTGAAATGCTTTTTAACTTTTTAATTGCATCAAATCCTAATGATGGTTGTTCAAGATCTTCTAAAAGTTCAAGAACTTTTTTTTGTTTTTTGGTTAATTTAGCCATTTTTTTCTCCTTGTGGTCATAACGAACAAATTTGTCCTGCCACGTTTTTATTTAATATTGTAAGTTTTAATTAAGATAACTCATCCTGCGAATTATTCAGCGATTGTAACACCCATGCTGCGGGCTGTGCCACGAATCATTTGTTCTGCTGCTTCCTGAGTTGTTGCGTTAAGGTCAGGCATTTTGATTTTAGCTATTTCAGCTAACTGATCTTTAGTTATTGAACCCACTTTAACTTTGTTAGGAGTTGCAGACGCTTTTGGCAGATTTGCGGCTTTCTTGATTAAAACCGCTGCCGGTGGTGTTTTTAGAATAAATGTAAATGATCTGTCTTCATAAACTGTAATCTCGACAGGGACGATTGTTCCTGCCTGATCCTGAGTTTTTGCATTATATTGTTTGCAAAAATCCATAATATTTACACCATGCTGCCCGAGAGCCGGACCTATTGGTGGCGATGGATTTGCTTTTCCTGCACTGATTTGAAGCTTTATTTTAGCTACTACCTTTTTTGCCACTGTTTTTACCTTCCTTATATATGATAAATATTGATACTATATACTTAATTTAAGTAACTCCCATTTCGCTAAACCTTTTGAATTTGGTTATATTCAAGCTCAACGGGTGTATCACGGCCAAAGATTGATACTGATGCACGTATTTTAGATTTATCAGGATAAACTTCTGTAATATCTCCAACAAAATCAGCAAATGGCCCACTGATAATACGAACTTTATCGTGAATTTTAACATCAAGCTCAACTTTTGCGACCTGTACCTGTGTTCTGTGAATAATTTTCTTAATTTCTGAATCATGCGCCGGAATAGGTTTCTTTTCTGCTCCGACAAATTTGGTTACACCCGGAGTATGTCTAACAACATACCAGCTATCATCATCCATAATCATTTCAACAAGCACATATCCGGGGAAAATCTTTTCTTCCCTGTCCTGCCGCTTGCCGTCTTTTACTTTGGTTACAGTCTTCTGAGGAACTTCAACCCTGAAGATTTTATCCCCCATATTCATAAACTCTATACGTTTTTCAAGGTTAACCTTAACCTTGTTTTCGTGCCCTGAGTACGTATGGACTATATACCATCTTTTTTCATATTTGCGTTCAGTTTCAGCCATTATCTCATCCTGCTTGAAATTTCCGTTAACCAATTAAAGACACCATATTTAAAAACAATATCAAGAAGTAATACCATCAGGGTAAATACAATTACAACACCCAAAACAACTATGGTTTCCTGAATAATCTGATTTTTTTCAGGCCATGTTATCTTGCCCCATTCGGATTTAACTCCTTTAAGGTATACCTTTACACCTTCCTTGAAGCTTTCTGTTTTTTCGCTTACTTCTTTACTCTTTGTTTTATTCACATTTTTGTCCTTAAACTTTACCCTAGCTTTATAGAGAACGCGCCCTGTAGGATTTGAACCCACGACATCCGGTTTTGGAGACCGACGTTCTACCACTGAACTAAAGGCGCATTTGCTACTTGGTTTCCTTATGTAGTTTGTGCCCGTTACAGAAAGGACAATACTTGTTCATTTCCAGTCTGCCCGGATCATTTTTTTTGTTTTTTGTTGTTGTATAGTTGCGGCGTTTACAGTCACCGCAGGCTAAAATTACTAACCTATCGTTTTTCTTTGCACCCATTTTAAATACCTTTTTACATGTACTGTAGAGTAAATAATAAAATCAAAAATAGTCACTGTCAATTTAAAAGTATAGAATGTTTTCTTAAAATAAACATTCTATCTTCAAAATCAAGAATCATAAAAAGCTTATAATCTCGTAGCAATGACAATTTTCAGCTTTTTTGACCTGTCTTAATATCCAGGTACAATTTTAGAATATCAACAAATAATAAAATATTTAAGATACTTGTTGAAATTTCTTTACTATTTTAGTGTAATCAAAATATGAAACATGTTCAAGTTAAAAACATAAAAGAAGTAATTCCGGTAAACAAGCCTTTAAAAGGAACTATTGAAGTACCTGCAGATAAGTCTATTTCCCATAGGGCTGCTATCTTTGGAGCACTTACAGGTAACAAAGTTTCTATAACAAATTTTTCTTCTGGCGCTGACTGCAAAAGCACTCTCCTTGTTCTGGAACAGCTCGGAATCAATGTCGAATATATTTCTGATAACAATATTATTATTTCAGGTGAGGGATTTAAAGAACCAAAAGAAGTACTGTATGCAGGAAATTCAGGTACAACAACAAGATTAATGACAGGTATTCTTGCCGGATCTGATTTTTATAGCGTTATAACTGGGGATGATAGCCTCAGATCAAGACCCATGGCAAGGGTAATTAACCCGCTAAAAACCATGGGTGCAAAAATATTTGCAAGAGAAAACAGCACAAAAGCCCCTATTACAATTATTGGTTCAAAATTAACGGGAATCAGCTATAACTCACCTATAGCAAGTGCTCAGATAAAATCGGCCATTTTGCTTGCAGGCATGTCGGCTGATGGCATGACTTCGGTTACCGAGCCGTTTATATCCAGAGATCATACAGAAAGACTTTTAAAATATTTAGATGCAGACATTTCTGTAAATAAAAATACTGTTTCTATAAAAAAATGTAAATTGACGCCCAAAAATATAACCATTCCGGGAGATATATCTTCTGCCGCATTTTTCCTTGTTGCAGGCGCAATTATACCTGATTCTGAAATAACTGTTAAAAACGTCGGTCTTAATCCTACCAGAACAGGAATTATTGATATTTTGAAAAAAATGGGCGCAGAAATTACAATATTAAATGAAAGGCAGGAATGCGGAGAAGAAATCGGCGACATTAAAATCTGTTATTCAGATTTAAAAGGAACAACTATAGATAGCGAAATAATTCCAAGATTAATTGATGAGCTACCTGTAATTGCTGTAGCTGCAACTCAGGCTAATGGAATAACTATAGTTAAAGGTGCTCAAGACCTGAGACACAAAGAATGTGACAGAATCAAAGCTGTTTACAATGAATTGACAAAACTTGGCGCTGATATTCAGGAAACTGACGATGGATTTATAATTCATGGAAAAACAAAATTAAAAGGCAAAACCATGCTTGAATGTTACCATGACCACAGAATTGCAATGTCAGGATACATTGCTGGCATGCTCGCAGACAGTCCGGTACAGATAAACGAATTTAACTGGGTTAATATTTCTTTTCCCGAGTTCACTTCAACAATGGAAAGTTTATTAAAATGAAAAACAGTAAGGATTAAACAAAAACTATAAAGGAGATGGGGAATCAATGGCAAGTAAATTTGCTAAAGCAGAAGCAAAAAATTATTGCTGGTGGAGGGCTTTTATTCAATATTGTGTAATTTATTTTCTTCTTTATCCGTTCTTTAAAATATTATACAGGGTAAAAGTGTACGGCAGGGAAAATATTCCAAAGGATAAGTCAATAATAGTTGCAGCCAATCATCTGTCATATTTTGATCCGGTTATTGTTTCGCTGGCAACAAAAAGACCTGTTGCATACATGGCAAAGGAAGAACTTTTCCATGTCCCTGTACTGTCCCAAATCATCCAGATTTTGGGAGCATTTGCAGTAAACAGGGAAAAGCTTGAAATCGCTACAATCAGGTCAGCAAAAGCTGTTTTAACAACGAAATGGTTACTCGGCATATTCCCTGAAGGAACAAGAATAAAAACAGGCAAAATAGGTAATGTCAACAAAGGGTTTGGATACCTTGCCAAGTCTACAAATTCTGAAATTCTGCCGCTTGGTATAGTTGGATCAAATACCTGCTGTGGAAAACTGATAGTAAGAATTGGAAAGCCGATTCCTGTACCAGAAAATCCTGAAGATGCTGTTGGACAATGGGGAAGGGCAGTTTCTGAGCTTACCGGCTTTGAGTACGAACCAACAAAAGAAGAAGCCCCTGTTTGCTAATTAATATCTATTTATCTTTAATGTTAAGAACTACTATTTCCGGTGGAGTTCCGAATCTTACAGGAAGAATCGTTGTACCTATTCCGCTACTGACAAAAAGATGCCTGTTACTTTCAACGATATGGCCTGTTGCATAACGTTTGCCATAATCAGATGGAGTCACAATTCTACCCATAAATGGAACATAAACCTGACCGCCATGCGTATGTCCAGCTATAGTTAAGCTTATTCCGGGAGGTACTATAGGAAAAATATCAGGATTATGAGAGAGAAGTATTATCGGATTGTTACTCTTAATATTTTTAATTGCATCAGTTATATTTACAGGCATTGTCCATAAATCACCCACTCCTGCAACCCATAAAGTTTTTCCGGCATAATTAATTTTTACAGCTTTGTTTTCCAGAACAGTGATCTTTTTGTTTTCCAAATATTTTTTACAGTCATACCACCAGTCATGATTTCCGAGTACTGCAATAACGCCATGTGTGGCTTTTAAATTACCTAATTTGTCAATTACAAGATTCGGCTTAATAAAATTATCGCCTATTACACCCTGAAATAAATAATCTCCCAGCAAAAATATTAAATCAGGTTTTTCTTTGTTTGTAATTTTAACTATAGTATCTAATTTTGAATAATTAATAAAAGGAGAACCAACATGAATATCTGATAGCACAACTATTTTAAGACTATTAAATTCTTTATGCCATTTTGGAACTGTTAAATCTACTTTTTTTACAACAAGCATATTTGGTTCAACAAATAAAGCCCATGTTACAGGAAGAATAACAGCAATAAGGCATAGAATAATAAATTTTATCTTACCCATAAATCTTTTACCTTTACTAATAATTCATTATAATATTTTATAACAATAATTCAGGATTTTAACAACGGGTCAAAAGCCCATCATTTTCTACTTTGCATACCACTTCCGTTTTCCTCAAAATTCCAAATTTATTTTGGGAGCGTTGTATAATATTTTGATATATTTTTAAAATTTAGATTATACGAACGAGCTTTTAAAAAAGTAAAACTGACCGTTTCACTTTTTTAACGCTCCCGCTCCGCACATGAATGAGTTACACGAGCCAAATCGAAAGCTCATCGCTTCCGCTGTGGCTCGCTGCACTCCCGCTCCGCACATACCAATTTCAGACTTTTTGCTATTTTAAATCACTAAGCAGGTTTTAACTTGGTATTAAAACCAAAAAAGAATTTTTTCAATTTTGAGACAACTTCTAATAACTTTTATGTTTATAAAAATAGTTAATATAAATCATCTATAGTAATGAGCAAAAATTTTGAAAAATTAGATATAGTTACGTCATACGTAACGGGAAAAAGTAAAATTCTCGCGAAGCAGTGAGTTTTTGCAAATTTTACGCAGCTCGTTCACGTCATAAATTTAATTTATTGAGTGGGGAGTGAATATTTTGGCTACAAATGGCGAAGCTCTAAGAGATGTGAATTTTAAACTGGTAAACGGCAGTAACGTTAGGAAAACTAAAAGTTACAATGATATCGACTTAAACAATTGGAAAGCTTACGATGACATCGAAACCGGAACATTATGGTTGTTCAATTCAAGAGCCAAGGGCGCAGGGCACAAATTAGAATATCATGGCAATTACATACCTCAAATAGCAACTCAGTTGTACACCAGATTTACAAAACCTGGTGACGTGGTTCTTGATCTGTTTCTCGGATCAGGCACATCAGCTATTGAAGCTGCAAATATGGGCAGAAAATGTATAGGTGTAGAAATCAAGCCTGAACTGGCAAATTATGTTCAGGGAAGAATTCATGATGAATTTGATACGGACGGAATAAAAATTCTCAGTGGAGACAGTGCTTCTAAAGCAATAGTTCCAAAAATAGAAAGAACTTTAAAAACATTTGACAAGGAAAAAGCTCAATTATTAGTTTTACATCCACCCTATGCTGATATAATCAAGTTCAGTAATATGGATGAAGACCTTTCAAACTGCGCAACTACAGAAGTTTTTCTTAATAAATTCAAAGAAGTCGCTCAAAACGGATATGACTGTCTGGAAAAAGGCAGGTATGCAGCATTGATTATCGGCGATAAATACGCAAAAGGCGAGCTTATACCGCTTAGCTTCTTATGTATGCAAAAAATGAACGAAATAGGCTTCCAGACAAAATCTATAATAGTTAAAAATATAGAAGGAAACGAAAAAGCCAAAGGTAGAACTTCTAACCTGTGGAGATACAGAGCTTTAGCAGGCGGCTTTTACATCTTTAAACACGAGTATGTTATCTTATTCAAGAAAAAATAAATTTTTAACTTGATAATAAAACAATTAGACTTTGTTTAAAGCAAAGTCTATAGTAAACGCACTCAATAAGTATACATAAAAATATGAACACAAAATCCTAACTGCCTGTTGACCACAGCCATTTAGGATTTTTTAAATTTATATTTATGTATAATTATTTTCGGTCTCTCAGTATAATTGTTTTATTATCAATAGTCGATATTTTCCTTCAACACTCCCATGATCAATTTGAGGATTAATCATGATATTATTTTATACATGAAAGATGAATTTAAAATAATATCAAAAAGTCCTGAAGAAACGGATAAAATTGCGCAGGCATTAGCCGGTAAGCTTCAAAATAAAGGTATTTTAATCTGCCTTTATGGAGATATCGGTGCAGGCAAGACAACTTTTGTAAAATTTCTTGCTAAAAGTCTCGGGATAAAAGAAAAAATTACTAGTCCAAGTTTTGTTATCCTTAATGAATACCATTCTAACGGGATAAATCTTTATCATTTTGACTTGTACAGGCTGGAAGAAGAAGGAATTGCAACTATTCTTGATGAGCTTCATGAATATACCGAAAGTGATAATTCCATTGCACTTATCGAATGGGCAGAATTTTCTTCAGGTGATTTGCCGGATGAAAGGCTGGAAATAAAAATAAAATATCTGGAAGAAACAGAGAGAGAATTTATTTTTAAAGCGTATGGAAAGAAAAGTCAGGAAATAATAAACAAACTGGAAATTAATTTGTCGAATACAGGTAAAATATGAAAATTTTAACTTTTGATACAAGCACAGAATTGATGTATGTGAATATTTCAGATGATGAAACAATAATAAACAGAAGAATTGTTGAAAGTACAAAAGAACGGTACAATTCTGCTCTTTTAATTCCAGGTATTATAGAATTATTAAAAGAACAAAACATAACGATGCAGGACATTGAAGCTGTTGGAGTAAATGTCGGTCCTGGAAGTTTTACCGGTATAAGGGCATCTGCAACAGTTGCAAGAGTTATGGCACAGAGTCTTAATATTCCTGTTGCCGGAATACCTTCTCTTGAAATAATTTCACTAATTAACAATACTGATAAAGACTCTTTATGTCTGCTTGATGCAAGACGCAGTAAAATATATACGGCTATTTACAGCTCTATCGGAGAAATTATCAGACCGCCATGTGTTATTGATTATGAAGAAGCATTAAAAATAGCAAATACAGGCAATTATTTTATAATTACGGATAATAAAATACATCAATTATTGCAAGATAACGGTTTTAAGTCAGTAAATATTCAGCAAGATCACTATGACTTTGGAATTAATCTTGTAAAATTAACCTGTAAATATTTAAAAAAGCAAAATGTGGATGAATTTAAGTGGTATAACCTGAAACCATTGTATATCCAGCCTCCACCAATTAGTATTTCCAAGAAAACTGCATAAAACAGCTTAAGCGAATGATTGAAGGGCAGATTTTTTATCTTTAAACGATCTTATAATAGTATTTAAATGAACGTAAGCAAGGGATTCTTCAACAGCATCATTAACGTTAAGCAGCTTAAAATTGCCCCCATGTTCACTACATATGGTATATCCAAATATAAGCATACTGATACCTTTGGAATCTATTCTGGAAAACTTGTTCATGTCAAGAATTATATTGTGATAACCCGTATTAATAAGTGAAATAAATTCTTTTTCAAGTTCCAAAGACGTTCTTGAGTTATATGAATAATTTATCGATACAACAACAACATTTTTTTCCTGATCAATATAATTTGAAACCAGTTTTGGTCTGCTGTGATGTTGAACTTCCAGTTGTTTTAAATGTTGTAGAACATTTTTATGCCATTCGGAAGTTTTGTTAATAAATTCATCAGCTCCGTTTTCCAGACATTTATCGATCAGATCTTGGTTATCAGTACCTGATATAACAATGATTTTTGTTTTATTTCTTTTTGTTTTTTCTGAATTATGAAAAGTATCAAGTATTGCCAGTCCATCTTTTGGTTCAGGAATATACAAATCAAGCAATACATAATCAAAGTTTCGTTTTTTAAATTGATCTAAAGCTTCATCACTGCTTCTTGCAATATATACATTGTACCCGGATTGGGTTAAAAGTAAATTTAACTGGTATATTGAGACTTCAAGATCATCAACTATCAACACATTTAGTGCTGTGTTCGGATCAATTTTGCTTGCGTAGCATGAGGAAGTTGTTAATTTTTTTTCTATTTCTATAAGTGCTCTGGAAATTTGTTCCGACTTAATATCAACAGGAACTTCAAGTCCAGCCATATAAAATAATTTTCCAACCTGTTCATTACTTATTATGGTCATTTTCTCTCCAAAAATTTTTTAATTTGAAATGTTAAATAGTTAAAATAGCTGTATTTATTTCAATATTATATAAAAACCTACCCAATTTTATAATTGCTAAAATTCTGCACCCATCACTTGCGAGATGAATAGTTTGACATTCCCGACTTTTTTAAATTAACTGATAATTCAGGTTAAACAGCCTAACTATTTTAATATTATTATATGACTAACTTTTTTATATATGCAAGTAAAATATACCTTTTTTAAGTTCATTTACTATAACAGATATCTTTAAGCGTTTATAAATCTCTCTTTATAATGAATTTTTCAAATAAATATTTATGCTAAAGTATTAAAAAGAAACAGGTTGTATAAAGTGAAATATAATGACCCAAAAAGTAATATTACCGAATGGTATTAGAATAATTAGTGAATACATGCCAAATACTTTTTCCGCCACAGTAATGTTGTGGATAGATGCCGGATCCGGGGTCGAAAATATTGAGGTAAACGGTATTTCTCACTTTATTGAGCACATGCTTTTTAAAGGAACCCCAAAAAGATCAGCGAAAGAAATAGTTCAAACCATTGAAAATACCGGTGGCGGTATGAACGCTTTTACAGATAAGGAATCGACATGCTGTTATGCAAGAGTTTTAAGCGATCAGGTTCCTGTTACAATAGATATACTGCTGGATATGATACTAAATTCCTTATACACGCCAAAAGATATTGCTCTTGAAAGACAGGTTATTCTGGAAGAAATAAAAATGTATGAGGATGCTCCAGATGAACTGGTACATGACCTTTTTATGAAATCTTTCTGGAACAGTCATCCGCTTGGGCAACCGATAACCGGCACTATAAACAGCGTTAAAAACATATCTCGCAATGATATTCTTGAATTTATACGTGATCATTACACTCCAGCAAATATTATAATTTCAATTGCAGGCAATTTTGAGGAAGAAAAAGTGATTTCTAAAATCATGGAAATTGCTGAACATATTTCTTTAGCTCCTAAAATTAAAGAAATCAAAATACCTGAAATTACGCCTAATATTAATATTTCCAAAAAAGATATAGAACAGGTTCATATTTGCATGGGGTCAAAAAGCATTTCCATTCTTGATGATGACCGTTATGTACTTGCTTTAATTGATGTTTGTCTCGGAGGCGGCATGTCATCCAGATTATTTCAGGAGATCAGGGAAAAGAGAGGCCTTGCGTATTCAATAAATACTTATGAAGCAATTTATAGGCCGGCTGGCATATTTGGAGTATATGCAGGTACCAGTCCGGCTAATGCTGACGAAGTCATAAAACTGATCAGGGAAGAAATGGAAAAAATCAAAGCAGAAGGATTTGATGATGAAGAACTTGAAAGAGCTAAAACTCAGGTAAAAGGCAGCCTTTTGATAGGTCTGGAATCCACAAAATACAGGGCGAGCCGAAATGGCCGTTCCGAACTGTATTTTAACAGAATATTCCCAACAGAAGAAATTTGTGAAGCAATTGATAAAGTTACAAAAGCTGATATCATTAGATTGAGCAGCCAGATGTTTAACAGTGAAGTTACAGGAATTTCCATGATTTGTCCTAAAGAATATGCTTGTAAGGATCCTGTATTACTGTAGGGAGATTTTTAAATGAATTTAGAACTAAAAATACACCGCCTGAAACACAATATGAGCATGCCATCATACGCCACAGAAGGTTCTGCCGGCATGGACTTAACTGCTGCAATATCAGAATCAATTGAATTCAAACCTTTTGAAAGAAAACTTGTTCCTACAGGAATAATTATCGAACTCCCTCATGGATACGAAGCTCAGGTCAGACCAAGATCCGGCATGTCTGTAAAACATGGCATGACCCTTGTAAACTGTGTAGGAACAATCGACGAAGACTACAGAGGCGAAGTGTGCGTTCCCATGATAAATCTTTCACAGGAAACTTACACAATAAACCCCGGAGACAGAATCGCCCAGATGATAATAGCTCCTGTACAAAAAGTTGATATAATTGAAGTAGATGAAGTTACAACAACTGCAAGATCCTCCGGCGGATTTGGGTCAACAGGTTATTAATTTTTATTATGAGAAGAAAATCAAAAAAAATCAGGGTTGGTAATGTGGAAATAGGCGGGGATTCACCAATTTCTGTTCAATCTATGTGTAATACCGATACCCGTGATGTTCGGGCTACAATCAGACAGATAAAAAGGCTTGAAGATTGCGGCTGTGAACTTATCAGGGTTGCTGTTCTCAACAAAGAAGCTGTTCAATCTATTGGCGATATTAAAAAACAGATAAAAATTCCTCTTATTGCTGATATTCATTTTGACTGGAGGCTGGCTGTCGAGTCTATTAATCAGGGGGTGGACGGTTTAAGGCTAAATCCGGGTAATATCGGCAAAAGAGAATATATAGAAAAAGTTGTAAAACTGGCAAAAGAAAAGGAAATTCCAATCAGAATCGGTGTAAATGCAGGTTCTCTCGATAAAAAGATTGCACAGGAAGAATGCAGTTTGTCTCACAAACTGGTAAAAAGTGCGATGGAACATGTTAAAATTCTTGAGGATCTTGATTTTGACCTTATTAAAATTTCTTTAAAATCAAGTGATGTATCTGTAATGATTGATGCTTACAGGCAAATTGCAGATATTGTTGATTATCCGCTGCATCTTGGGGTAACAGAAGCAGGAACGCTAAAAAGGGGATTAATTAAATCTTCAGTCGGAATAGGTACTCTTTTAAGTCTTGGCATAGGTGACACAATAAGAGTATCTTTGACAGATGATCCTGTTGAAGAAGTAAATGCCGGCTTTGAGATACTCAAATCGTTAAATTTAAGGCAAAAGGGGCTTAACTTAATAAGCTGCCCGACATGCGGAAGATGTCAGATAGATCTTATCAGCCTTGCAAAGCAGGTTGAAGAAAAGTATAAAAATATTGACAAACCTGTTACAATAGCAGTTATGGGATGTGCGGTCAATGGACCGGGCGAAGCAAAATCTGCTGATATTGGTATTGCTGGCGGAATTAATGAAGGTTACATATTCAAAAAAGGTGAAATAATAAGAAAAGTAAGCGAAGAAAATCTTCTTTCTGCTTTTGATCAAGAATTTACAGCGTTTCTCTCAGAATTATAAAGGAGAAATATGAATAAGTTAAAGGAACTATACCTGATAATAGCTCTCTTATTTAGCAGTATCCTTGTCTCTGCCTGCAAATTTCCTGATAATATTCCTGACTGGCAAAATATAAAAGACTATAAACCGGACATAATTAAATTTGGCGAAACAACTGCTGACGATTTTGCTGACCTTGTACAATCAAAACCCGACCAGAAAATTGGAGATGTGGTAATTTTTAGTACATGCCCGCCCGAAACCAGTATCTATAAAAAGATCAGGGTCGGATTTAAAAACAATAAACTTGACTGGATTGAATTTACATTAAGCGATAATTTTGAAATATCCAAATTTACAAATATTTTGGGCGAACCGCCTCATATTAACAACACTTATAGCGATAGCCTTGATTATTATGATTATAATTTCTTCAATATTTCAACAGATAAACAGCATACTTTTGCCAAAAACATAACTATATTTGAGAAACCGGAAAAAATAATAGACCTTGGCAAATTTATTCCTGACTGGAAAAATCTTAATAATTCAAACTTTCTGGGACTAAAACCAGGATATAGTCTTGAAGCTGATTTTAACACTGCTTTCCCTGAATTAATTTCTGCGAAATCTACCAATAAAGGTAATGCATCTGTTTATATTCTTGATAAGCAACTTGGAAAAGCAAAATTACAGTACAAACGAATTGAATTAGTGTACAGGAACAGTCTTTTGAGCTGGATTAGTTTTATTCCGCAGGATTTACAGTTAAACCAGCTAGTAAAGGCCTGGGGCTCACAATATACGGTAGAATCTGTTAATACAAAGTACGATATGTACGATTTTTCAAATGTTATTGCTGTGGTTAACAAAGTCAGTAAAAAAGTAGTAAAAATCGGCGTAATTTCGGCTAAATAAAATTAGTAATACTAATTTGTTAAATAATTTTTTGCATTTGGATTATTAACACAAACACCATATTCCCCACCCAGTGTTATTTTATTATTATAAACACCAACTGAAAGTACATCTTTATTCCACTGATTTGGACCTTTTTTACCATTGACATCAACAGCTATTATTGGACAAACGTTAATACTGTCTTCGCTGTATACAAGCCAGAAAGTTCCATCTTTTGCAATAAAAGCACTTGAATCATTTTGTCTGTATGATTTAAACCAGGGACAACCGGGAGCAACTGCCGTATCTGGAGTTACCCCATTATCAGCCCAACAATTCCCTAATACATTACTATTACATTCCTTAATGTAACCCATAGTATTTTTTAATGCATTATATATATTTCTTCCAGAACCGTCATAACAGTTATATCCTGAAAATATAGTAGGATCATCTTTTTGAGCAAGCCTTACAGTTTGTTCTATAGTACCGTATGCTTTTTTCCATGCCACTTTTAACTCGGCATTCTGAGTATCATGCATCAGGTTCGGTATAACAAGGCTCGCCACAACACCTATAATCAAGAGAGTTATAAGTATTTCTGCGAGGGTAAAGGCAACCTGCTTTTTATATTTTTTAAGCAGAGGAATCATAGAAAAAACCTATTTTTAAGTGGTATGTCAGCTACTTTGTCTATTAATTCAGTATTTTTAGTATTAAACATAATTTCATTATTCTTTAATAGAATTAATACTTTTAATAAGTATATCAAAACATAATAAAAAATGGAGGCTTTAAGCCTCCATTTTTTATTATTCACCTTCAATTTTAAGTTTCTTTGTTTTTTCTATTTCTTCGTGTGATTTTGGAACTGTAACGGTTAAAACTCCATTTTTAAATTCAGCTTTTGCTTTATTAACTTCAACTTCAGAAGGCAGAGGAATTGTTCTCATAAACTTTCCGTACCTGAATTCACTTTTGTAAGTATTTTTGGATTCTTCTTCTTTTTTTTCTTCAGTTTTGGCTTTAACAGTTATGTAGTTTTCGTTAATTTCAATATCGATATTTTCTTTGTCAATTCCCGGCAATTCTGCCTTTAATTCATATTTTCCGTCCTGTTCATTAAGTTCAATGGCAGGCTTGTTCATTAGTTGTCTTGATTCGAACAATTCAAGATTGCCAAAAGCATTTTCTATCATTTTATTCATTTCTTCCTGAAAATCTTGAATGGAGTATTCCGGTCTTTTTACTTTAATAAGATTCATAGCTTTCTCCTTTTGGTTTAATAAAGTAAAATTAAACGGTATGATCCAACCGCAGTTTTTTAACCCAGTATTGTATATCGACCATAATATTATTTATTATTATTTAATAATTTACTATCTACAAATTGTTATAATTTAATATTTTCAGGCTTTTATTTTTATACCAGTAAGAAACCACTGTATAACGAGTGAAAAGTTAATTTTTCTTGTTATGCAGTGATAGATCCTTGATACTAGATTCCGCTAAAAGCCAGGATTTTGGAGTTCGTGTGTATAAAATAGAAGATGTAAAAAATCCTCAGTAGCATTGGTCAAAAAGGCGAAAGCGATGAGCATTCGATTGAAATTCGTTCACTTGTTCCAGTTGCCCTTAGAAACGCTCATTCTAATTATGAACTAAATTTAAAAAAGCTTAAGCCACTTTTATTATGAACATTCGGGGAATGTCTGTAAAAAAGACACATGAGAGTATATTTAATCTGTAAATAAAAATAATTAAACAAAATATAAAAACTATGAAAAATAATCTAACTTTAGCAGTTTATGATAAATTATGCAGTATTTCACAGGATGATTGGGAGAGGCTTTATCCTGTATATCCGGATTCTATAGAGATTATAAATCTCATTCAGGATTCAGGATTAGAAGGCTTTGAATTATACAGCATGGTCATTTATCTGGATAGCAGGCCTGTTATACATATTCCGTTATTTAAAACTTCATATAATATTTCTAATTTTTTTTACGGGTGTGTTCAAAAAGCAGTTAACGCTGTCGGGCTGATTTTTCCAAAAATATTTAGACCTACTCTACTTGGAATTGGTTTTGTAGAATCAGAATGGAGTCAAATTGGGATAGATACAAGTATTTCAGAAAATATTCTTGACAAGTGTTGGGATTTGGCGCTGGAAAAGCTGGAAATATTTGCAAAAGACATTAAAGCAAGCCTGATATCTTTTATAAACTTTAACTCTGAAAGCATAAACACTCTTCCGCTGTCAAAACTAAAGGATTACAGTTCAATTTTAATAACTCCATACGCTGTCCTTGACCTTGATTATACAGATTTGGAAGAATATATGTCTTCTTTATCAAAAAAAATGCGCAAATATCTTGCTCGAAAAACCCGAACCGCAAAATCTGTAAGAGTAATAAAGACAAAAGATCCTTCTGAATATATAGAAGAAATATACAGACAATATTTATTTGTAGTAAATAAAAGTGAAATCAAGTTTTCCAGACATTCAAAATATTTTTTTGAAAATATTTGCAAGTACAGCAATGATGCAGAATATCTGTTATTTTTTGCAGAAGGCAAGTTACTGGGATTTAAACTGTTAATAGTCAAAAATGGTAAACTTATTGACAAATATTTAGGTATGTCTCAGGATATAGCCTTAAAATACAACATGTTTTTTGTGTCATGGATGGAAGTTGTTAAATATTGTATAAATAAAGGAATAAAGGTTTGTTTGCAGGGACCTACTGCAGAAAATGTTAAAAGGCAGCTTGAATGCAGGTTAATTCCCGGATTTGTTATTTTTAAATTCAGAAATAAAATAATTCAGGAATGTATTGAACTATTGAGGCCTTTTCTCTCATATCACCCGGAATTTACAGGTTCTGCAGCAGAATTGCAAAAATTAAAGGCTGAAAAAATACCTGAAATAAGTATTAAAGGGAATGGTAAATGTTAGCGTTAATTGTTTTACTTGTGAGTTTTATCACTCTTGATGCCGGTGAACAAATTTTTTTCACCCTTGCGAGTAAAAAAGAAAATAAAAAAATATTTTTTATATTAACTGCCGTATTTCTGCATCTGGTTGCGCTAGCTGCATGGCTGTGGGTATTAAAGCTTGCCCCTATTGGAATAGTATTGCCAATAACTAGCATTAATTATATTTTAGTAGGTTTGGCCGGCAAATTTTTATTTAAGGAAGATATAGACATTAGAAGATGGACTGCAATTTTAATAATTACAATTGGGACAGCACTTGTCTGGTCAGGAAAGTAACAAATGAGTAAAAAAATAAGTTATGAACTTTTTATTGCTCTTGCATTGGTGGATACAGTAATCTATATTACGGAAAAACTGGCTGTAGTTCATTCCAGTGGTGCCGGAATAATGTTTTATGCCAATATTTTCCTGCAGCTCTGGATATGGGTAGGCTTATTTCTGGCAGTGCTGCAACTATTGCTGTGGCTAAAAATACTGAACAAAAACGACCTTTCTCTTGCATATCCTATTACAAGTTTAAGCACTCCAACCACTATGCTTGTTGCGCAGTTCTTTTTTAATGAGCATTTAAGTCTTCAGGTATGGATTGGAACACTTTTAATCTCGGCGGGAATTGTCTTAATCAGCAGCAAAGATAACAGGGTTGATAAAGAAATAATAAACAGTAATTCTGAACCTGCCTGTGAAATATGATGTTAGTTTACTGCATTTCTGAATGATCCTAACCTGTAATGTTTTATTAACAGGGATTATGCAGTAAATCGTCAAAACAATTGATATCCTTGATTTTTAGAAGAATAAAAAATTAAAAAATATTTGTAAAATCGAACCGCAAAAAGTTTTAATTCGCTCCATCAGAAAGCTTATTATACAAAATTATCAACTTATAAAACCGCTCACCCTTCGGGCTGGAAAACTTTTTGCTGTATTAGTCGCTCATAAGAGAGTCTAATAAACAGTTTTATAGCTCCAATT
>Ga0209639_1000424_pt1 | contig 60482 bp, 42 predicted proteins | sample EPASupsiteHSE605_FD_187268 | JGI IMG/M metagenome (GOLD analysis project Ga0209639, IMG submission 187268) | Bioremediated contaminated groundwater from EPA Superfund site, New Mexico - Sample HSE6-05 (SPAdes) (version 2) | ecosystem: Environmental > Aquatic > Deep subsurface > Groundwater >... | reverse complement strand
TAATATTGCGAAGAACGATCCAGATGAAACTGTCAAGCAAGCTGCCCAAAAAGTTCGAATAATGGTTTCTGAGCTTCCTATTGGTAAAGCAATTATGGGTGGATTTGAATAAAGAAATAGTCTTGTTAACAAACATCATCTTCCAGTTTTTCATATTGCTCGGTAACAAATACTTTTTTAGCTTTTCCTTGTTGAACCACTAGTAGCGTACCAGATGAATCATAATAATCACCATCTATACAAAATATTGGGTCCTCGCCTTCCTTAACAAGCATAAGCTCAAAAGAAAACTCTGGCTCTTCGATATCATCAAATGCATTTTCTTCATACCAATTAACAATTGGTTCATTCGTTCGAGAATCTTCATTTTGAGAAAGAGAAATGGGTTCAGAAGTATTTAACTTAAATGACAAAGACTGCTCGAGAACATCAATATCTGGCGAATATGGGAGATTACTATGATGTACTCTTTTTGGAATACTTGACTTGGCAATAGGAAGACTTTCTGGTTCTATTGAGATAAGCTCTGGCATTGGAAATTTAGAACAAGATTTGATTGTCTCCGGTTTGCTCTTAGGTCTTTCAATGGCATCTTCTTCTTGTGATGCTTCAATATCAGCCGATTCGTTGATGGGCATCTTACTAATAAAATTAGAGCGAGATGGTATTTTGGAAACTTTTTTTTCAATTTCGACCAGATCAACATTATTCTTGGTAATCAGATTCATGGAATCCAAAGACCTTGCGGATTCAGGAGCCTTTTCGCTCATATTTGCGACAGCTTCAAGCTCATCAACAGAAACTAATGATACTGCGGGTCTTAAGCATACTTTAATGCTCCTTCCAGAAAAATCAATACTTATTGAATCATCTGGAACAATTCCCACTGTGCTTTTCTTTTGAACAAAAACATACTGGGAAGATTCAGGTAACATATTAAAAGTAATATCTGAAGAAATTGTGGAACCCTTGCTATTGGTGATTATAAACGAATCTGATCTTGGGGGACGAATATTTAGCTTGATAGCATTAATACCCATATTTTTAATAGTAACTCTAACTCTTTTATTTGTTCTTTGTTGGCGAACATCGAAAGATATCTGTTCCGGATAAACAACAATTTCGCTCATCTGAGAAATGTTTTTTATCTTTATTATTGAACAATCCCATTATGGGATAGATAATGAACGAGAATAATTATTCTTGTTTAAAGAAGAATTTTGTGGAAAGCCCTGTTTTCTCATGAGGCTTTTCTGTATTCACTATACAATATGCTTCAATCGATCAAAAAAAATAATCATTATGTAAGTCTCAACTGTAACTGAATCAAGGTGTTTTTCATTTACAACGTAAAATGATAATTTGAAAGAACTTTGTCAAGGTCATTCAATCTAGATTATCTTTTTGAAAAGGACAAATCAACAAATGATAATAAGGCCGTTGTTACAGATTGGAAGCAGAATTACTTCAGATATTGATCTGAAAAGTATTAGAATTGTGCTAAGCTCACATTTGTTCCATATTTTTGAGCCTTTTTATTTGATGGCGGTATTATTTTCACAATATATTCATAGATGCCGGATAAAACACCATAAATTAGAAAAAATCATCATGACTAATTATATATTTTTAAATAACTGTGTACGGAGGAGAGTCAAAATAATAATTTGTTTTTTCCTGGCTTTTGAATTATATGTGAAAAGGGATATGTTTATAAGAAATTTGGAGAGCACTAAAAGCATAATCACCAATATATATGCATCAAATATTAGGTATTTCCGAAGTACAGAGCAGAATGTCTGTAAAGATGGCTCATTTAATCCAGGAAGGGTTTTTGTAGATACAAATATTAATGTTAGCAATTGTGTGTTTTATAGAAACGGCGTTTTTTCTTCGGATAATGGCTATGGAGGTATTATCTATGTTAATGGAGGATCATATTATATGAAAATTGCCAATTCTGTTTTCGACAGTTGTTCTTGTTCATACAATGGAGGAGCAATACATTTTAAATCTCTAGATTCGGAAATTAAAATGATATGTGCTCACAGATGTTTTTCTCAGTTTATAAACAATTTTGCTTCGATTGAAGCAACTCAAAACAACAGTGTTAATTATTTATCTATGTCTTCATGTTCTATAACTACCAGTGGGCTTATGGTTTGCCAAATAATTTTTGGGAATCAGAATGTTGACAATTCAAATTGTTCAATGAATAAAGCTGATTGGGCCTCCAGTTTATATTTTAATGAGCCATCACAGTTTTTAAGTAATTATTGTACATTTTCTCACAATGAAGCTAGTGACTCAATATGCATTTATTTTCATAATAACAACGGTATCATGAGATATGCAAGTATTGTTAATAACAATAGTCCATCTCAGGGAGTTTTATATGTTTGGTCTGGAGCACCAACAATTCAATTCTGTGTATTTTATATGAATCGAAAAGAATTGTATGCCATTGCCTCTGGATCACTTAATATATCAAATTGTTATATTTTTCATGAAGGAATATATACATCAAATGGCAATATTATTACAATTGCTCCAACATATCAAATCCAGTTCTTTGGTACTCATCTATGTAATGCTGATAATCCATTGCCATTACAATCTCCATATGCTTCAATAGCCCAAACCCCAAAAAATTCCCATCATCCAACCCCAGATCAAACATATGAACCCACATACAATGTTACAATTCCTAGAACCTACAATGAGAAATGTAACCTTGTTAAAGCAATTTCTTTGTCTGCTAAACAAAGAAGCTTGATGTTTCCTGTGTTTATATCTCTTTTGTTCATTGTGTAGTTCATTCGGACATTAAAAATAGACTCTTTACTCGTTTGCTGGCTTAAAAATATCAATTTTTTCATGCGCTGACACAGTGGACCACACCTCATATGTCACATGCGGTAGTTGCTTAAACAGCTCTGTATTTCCCGCAATCTGAAAAGTATTTGCAGCCCCTTCCTTCGGTATTAACAACATAGCCATCGGTCTATTCGGATCATGATCATCGCTGGGATCAAAATCCTGATTCTGATTCGCAATTGAACTATTTCCTCTCAATGCGCGAAGCTGTCTCTTCTTTGTTTCTTTATGATGCCAAATAAAGTAAATAATGGAAAGAATCAGCATCAATGTCGCCAATAGCACAGTAAGATTTAAAAACAATGGAGAGCCGCCCCAGAACTTGTTCCAGGTCAAAGCTGATTGCCCAAATCCAAAAAACAGGAAAATCATTAAAAACGGTTTAATCACAAAAACTCGGAGATTTTGCGCAAAGAGATCATTTGTCCTGCTTCATCTCTCTATAATACTCAGGTATTCCAATAGACACTGGAATCTCCCCCTTTTTCACAAACTCTTCGTTTTCTTTTGCTTTACGTAGAACAATCACTTTCTTTTTTTGGGGCTGTTTAGGACCACTATCAGCATTCTCTTCCCGCTTCCTGATGACTTCAACAGTCTTCCCAGACATGATAACGAATGTGGCATTTGACACATTTACACGTCAAAACCCCCGACCATTAGGATGATCGAGAACATACCAGTTATTGGGGAGGTTCTTCAGCTTTTTGCGGATGAATCATTTTTCGGGAGCTTTGTTCAGGTTAACCTTGTGTTATCCATAATTATGATGTTTTATGTTGCATTTTTTTCGATTCCTTATGGAAAGAACTATACGAAAGGCAAGTCATTTCTTCGTGTTGACATTCCTGACCGCCTTGCTTACATGATATCTCATGGCACAGGTCCTGTTGTCTATGCACTCATGAAGGTGTTCTTCCCTAACGGAGATTTCGTCTCTGCACAGACGATTCTTTTCTTGGCTCACTACTCCCACCGTGTTTTAGTATATCCATGGTTCCGCAAGTCATACTCAAAGCCATGGCCTCTTGAGTCATTTTTGTACTACACTGCCACCAACTGTGTTGCTGGAGCCACTGCTGCCAGAGTTCAAATATTCGAAGGAAAGAACATTCCCATTTGGGGCCAAGCAATTATTTGTGTTTTATTTGTTGCTTTCGCAGTCGGAGCTGCCATCCATGACTATATGCTGTGTAATTTGAGAAATGCTGGAGATAATGGGTATCGTATTCCAAAAGGACTCCTTTTCGAATGGATTTCTGGCCCTAACTATCTTCTTGAACTTCTCCAATGGGTTTCTTACTGTTTCTTCATGCCTTTCTCTGCTGGCACTGCTGTCTTTGGTCTTTGGCTTCTTGTCAACATTTCCGGAAGGGCAGAAGCCAATCATTTGTGGTATACTAACCATTTCAAGACTAAGTATCCCCAAGAAAGAACTGCTTATCTCCCATTCATCAAGAATTCCAGATGGTTCCTCTAAATAAAAAAGTATTCAGCTAATTTATTAGTATCATCATTAGAATTGCAAAATATGAGTGTCTCTTATATGCTTGTTCTTTGGTCATGATCAAAGAAAGAAAATTGCAATCTTGAAACTGAATAAAACTAGATGGCAATATTGAGACAGAATTATAATGGCAGCTAATGAAAGTTGCAGATAACCCAATCTTCGAAGAATCAGATATCCAACATTCAACAACATAACATCTTGTAGTGTCATAGGAGCCAAAGCATGTGTTCTGATTTTGCCAAAATACAGAGTGTAATATAGTAAAATTACCGCCTTCTTGAACAAATATCAGCCCTTTTTCATTTGTTGCTTTCGTGTTATTGATAAAATTCCCATATGAAAATACACTGGTTGCACTTGTTGCGGATCCTACTTGAATGGAATAATCTCCTTTTCCATCAGCTATTTGGTAATGCGCAATATCAAAAGTTGTAATAATATAAAACAATCCTCCATTTGTCCATTCTGTAAGAAAATTCTTTGTTGAATTTATATTTCGTATTGTAAGGCACCCACCACCATGCCTAATAGAGTGCCTTCTCAAACCAGAGAGAACTGGTGAGCAATACATATATGAAAACTCATTAAGATAATTCAATTCACTCCCCGAACCAATACTAATGTAAGAAAACTGGCTTAACTGACCACCCCAGCAATTATATGCGCAAATTCTAGATATTTCTGATCGTCCACCAGTGGTATCCAGACGAATTGCTCCTCCAATACCTGTAGAACTGCATTTAACAAAACTACAAACATTAATAACCAAGTGACGATTGGAATCAGTCACACATAGAGCAGCACCTCCATTGCTACCAGCAGCAATGTTGTAAAAATGAGTTTGTTGTAAGAGAATTTTCAGCATTTTTGATTTATTTCTTTTGGTGCATCTGTAACAAGAGCTTGATTTTAGGGTTCTGTGCTACAGATAAAGGAGTTTTGCTGTTGTTGTCCTTTAATTCCGGATTGGCTCCATTTTTAAGCAAATAATCAACAATTTGAGGAGTTGAATGCTTAGATGCCAAGAATAATGGAGTCTCTCCCTGATTATTTTGTTCATTAATTATACTTATTTGGTTGGTAATCAACAGTTCTATCATTTGAAGATTATTTTGAATGCAAGAAAAATGCAATGGGGTATTTTTGGAGATGTTTGTCTTTGAGTCAATTGGAATTTTTTTCTTAATCAGTTCGGTTGCCAATTCAACATCATTTTGTTCAACTGCATAATGAAGAAGGGATTTAGGAGTTTTAGGAAAAGGCATGATACTTGCTCCATGATTTAATAAGAACTTCACAATATTCCAATATTTTCTTCTAAAAGCTTCATAAATTGGTGTTTCATCAATCGCGTTTTTATTCTCACAAGAAACACCATTTTCGATTAGGAATTTGATAATATCAATGTTTCCGATATATGTTGCATAAAAAAGAGCACAATTTCCATTATTATCTTGAGCATTTTTCTCAGTTTTGTCAATTAAGAGTTCAATCATTGGTCTTGAGTTATTTAAAACTGCCCAATGAAGGCAAGAAAGTCCATTCTCATCTTTGATATCTTTAATATTAAATTTGCAATCAATAAACATCTGCAAAATTTCAATATTTCCAAGAGCAACACAATCTATTATTGGAGAATGAAACCCAGGAGAATAATAGTTGGTGACTACATTCTTTGAGAATAAAAACTTAAGTATTTCGATGCTTCCAGAATAAATTAATGTCTGAACAACTGAATATTGATTCGATAATACTATATCAATGCTGACACCCTTATTTACTAAGATAACTATTACCTCATGAAAATCACTATTCACAGCAATTGCCATCATTTCCTGAAGAGACTTTTCCATTTGGCCACAATCTACTGAATCTAATAATACCTTCAAGATATTTAGATTATAGCTGATAATAGAAAATCTAATTAAATCCTCTATATCTTGAATGAAAGAAAATTTCTTCTTTGCTATTAAATACAAAAATAGTGATGTATTGTTTGAATAAACCGAAACAATCAAAGGATTATAGGGTCCAGTTTCTTCAATTGCACCCCGCGAAATGAATTTTTCATAGGTTTTAGCGTCTGCCCATTGAGAGACTAAATGAAGAGGTGAAACATTATCTAGAGTTTTCAAATTGATATCTCCCCCATTATCGAGAATAAATTGAATTGAATTCAATTTTCCATGATGACAAGCTATGTGAATTGGACCCCATCCATTTTGGTCAATATCATTAATAGAAAACCCAAATGTCAGAATTCGTTCCAAGAATTTGATATCATCAAAAACAAATGAGCTAATAAATAATCCTTTGTTTACATTCGCTTTTGTTAAAACAGTTTTAGCAACACTTAAATTCTGAAACACAATGGATTGAGCAGATAAACCTTTTGGACATTCTATTTGAATTTTAGATAAATCTTTGACTTTTCTCGAAAAATAATTTTGCATTCTATAAGAATTATAAGGGATTTTGATTTTCTCCACAATTTCATCAATAATAGAGGGTTTGAGACTGATTATGGCTTTAAAATCGGACAATAGATCAAATTTAACCATTATCTCAATGGCATTAATAGTGGATACATCCAAAAGATTTGATAAATATTCATAATAAACCCTTTTCAATTCTGTATTTTTGGAAAAATGAATTTTTAGCACAATTTCTGGACTTGTAAATAAAGAACTCAGACTTGGGGAATTGTTTAAAGAATAGCTGTAGCTATTTGTATTGTTTAATCTTTTTAGAATGAAACCTAATGAAAGATAGTCTTCTTTTTCAACAATTAATTCCAAATGTTCTTTTGAAATAGTAATCTTATTTAATAGATTGAATGACAATTCTTGGAAGAACAAGAGCCGAGAATAATCATATGGTCCTGTTATTATACTGGAAATATAGTTCGAATGAGATTCATTAGTATAACTTTTATTTAAGAAACCTAAATAAAAATCTGATGTGAACAGTTCTTTTGTACTATTTGCCTTATAACCCATGTTTGATTTCCTCCATTCAATTAGATAATATGGAGATTCAATGTTAGCATCTCCTTTTTTTCCATTATTCTTAAGATGTTCCAAACATTTTATTGAACCAAAAATAATAGCAACATTATACAAACTTACTTGTTTGTCATTCGGAAAAGGATTTGAAATAATTTCATTTTCACTCCAAGATATATAGTCAGGAATATTATTTCCATAAGTTTTGAGTTTTTCACAATCATCTCTTTTTATTGAAATCACAATGCTATCTCGTGGCCATCCTTCTATACAATCACAATTTTCAATGACAGTGGATTTCTCAAAGATTCCTTTGGATATGAACCAACATATTTCTTTTTGGTTACAAAGCTCAATTAATTTTTTTTGAATAGTATTCCATTTACTGAATGTACGCTTTAAACAATCGCATAATGAAACTATTCGATCATAGTTCTGATATGAATGTCTCAAAACCCAAATAATCTCTTTGACAAAATTGGAATAATTGTCATGGATAAAAAAAACATTTTTCCCCAATTCATGAATAATTTCTTCATTGGTTTCAAACCATTTTTCCTGAAACTTGGAAAATTTAATGATGTCAGGATCCTTCAAATAACACTCAATTTTTTCACTTTGGGTATATCCAAAACCTTTTGATGCAGTACCAAACTAACTCATTATAATTGAAGTGACATATTTTAGATATAATTATTCTGCCAATTTATGAATCTAAATAAACAAATATCCATCAAAAACGGTAAGTACATCATGATTATTGTCTTAAAACTATAAAACATTTCTTAAAGAATACTTCCCAAACAACACCTATTGCGTGACTTTTGGAATAATGATCTATTGGTTTATTCTTAAAAAAAAATCTTTCTGAATATTTTGTGACGAGAAAAGACTGGATTATTGTTTCTTTTGGAGGAAATTATTTGATCAATCCTTGAAGGAATAACTCCATACAAAAAGTTTGAGGCTTGAAACAGTCATAAAAAAATACATTATTAAACTAGCAACAAGGTTGTTAATATGAATCTGTTGTAATTGAATCTCTAGCTTTTTTGATTTATTTCTTTTGGTGCATCTGTAACAAGAGTTTGATTTTAGGGTTCTGTGCTACAGATAAAGGAGTTCTGTTGCTGTTGTCCTTTAATTCCGGATTGGCTCCATTTTTAAGCAAATACTCAACAATTTGAGGAGTTGAATGCTGAGATGCCAAGAATAATGGAGTCTCTCCGAGTTTGTTTTGATCATTCATTGAGCTTCCAGGGGTTTTATGAATCAGATAAATCATTTCTATTGAATCTTTTCGACAAGCAATATGCATTGGTGTGTCTTTATTGGACAATGTTTTTGAGTTTATAGGAATTTTTCTTTTAATAAACTCACTTGCTAATTCTAAGTCGTTTTGTTCAACTGCATAATGTAGAAGAGACTTCTCAGAATTAGGAATTGGCATGATATTGACTCCTTGATTAATCAATTCAATAACAATGTTTCTCTGATTCCTCCTGAAGGCTTCATAAATTGGAGTTTCGTTCATGTTATTTTTTAGCTCGCAAGATATTCCATAATTAAGAAGAAGTAAAAATATTTCAATATTTCCATTAGAAATGGCATAAAAAAGAGCACAATTTCCATTATTATCTTGCCCATTAATATTAATCCCATTTATTATTAGAGTTTCAACCATTGTTTGTGAGTTATTTAATACTGCCCAATGGAGACATGAAAGGCCATTTTCATCCTTGATATTAATACTGAACTTACTTTTTAACAATAACTCAAATATCTCATTATTGTTAATTGAAACAGCATCGATTAAAACAGATTGTCCATTTGGAGAAGAGCATAACATATTTCGATTGTTTGAAAGCAAAATCTTGACCATTTGAACATTTTGTGATAAAACAAACTTTCGAAGCAAAACTGACCAATTTGGAAAAACAAAATCCAGATCAACACCTGTTTCTATTATGCAAATCATTATATCATGTAGGTTTCTACTTTCAGCTAAACTCATCATGCTCTGAAGAAAGTTTTGATCATATTTAATATCTTCAAATTCTAACAATGAGGATAATATTTCTTTGTCATTGCTAATTATCGAATACCTTATCAATTCATTTAAATATTGTCCTATCTTAAATATTTTTTTTGAAATCAAGTGTTTGAACAGGGAATAATTGCTTGATTCAATAGAAACAATCAAAGGAGAATATTCGCTCACTTCTTCAATCGCCCCAAAACAAATTAAATCTTCATATATCTGTGGAGATGCCCATTGAGAAACTAAATGCAATGGAGTGATACTATCACTCGTTTTAGAATTAATATCCCCTCCATTTTCCAATATGAAAGAAATATTCTCAAGTTTACCAAAATGACAAGCAATATGAATTGGACACCATCCTTTGCCATCATGATCATTAATCGAGAAACCTCTTGATAGAAAATAACTGATAATATGCAAATCATCATTAGCAAAAGCATGAAGGAAACAGTCAACATTTAGTCCATGAATCATAAGTGAATTGATACTTCTGATATTATTAATAATAATCGAAGACAAAAGAAAATCACAAGGAAACCTGATTTTAATACGACTGATTTCAAGTCTAGCAAAATAGTTATGAATCCTATATCCGTCCCATGGTAGTTCGACATATTCATGAATATTATCTAATAAGGGAGGATTATTCTTAAAAATAATCCTTAAAACAGATAATAAATCATAATTAATAATTTGTTGAATAGTTTCATAATTTGGATTTGTGGATATTAGATTATAGCATAACTCCTTTAAACCTGTAAATACTGACTGCTTAATATTTAAAATATAATCGATATTATTAATAGTTGATTTCAAAATAGCATTATGGGAATATGTTAAAAGAAAGTTCAAAGACTGGTACTCTCCAAACTGAGTTATTGACTTCAGATGATCTTCTATGGGCAAATTCTGATAATTATAACAAAAAGCGATTTCATGAATAAACAACATGTAAGAGTATTCAAAAGGCTCCGAAAAGAAATAAGTGATAAAAAATGGAACAGCTTTGTTAGCACCCCAACCACCAGTGGAACTACTGCTTCCCCATCCACATTTGGAACTATTGCTTCCCCATCCACCAGTGGAACTACTGTTTCCCCATCCACAATTATTTGTTGAACCACTACATTTACTATTACAGCTTTGATTGCCATTTGTTCCAGAATTTGAATCGATGACATTGGGACAATTTCCAAAGTATACCGAAATGAAATCCAAATAGAAATACTCATGCATTAATTGTAACAAATCATGGTTAAAATCTGGTTTTTCAGTTATATTTTCTAATATTCGCCACTCTATGGCAAATAAATTTGCTTTATTCTTATTAGCATCAAAGACTTTATTACCATTGAATACTCTTGGGTTAATAATAAAACTTTGGGCATCAAATAAATGACCCATGCCAAGAAGGTAATTAATACATTTCTGAGAACAGAATAGTAGTGCAACATTAATTGTTTTTATAAGTAAATCATTTTTAAAAGGATTCTCAATAATTTCATTATCACTCCACATTATAAATTCCGGTATTTCAGTACCAAAAGACACCAAAAGCTGAAGATCATCGGTTTTTAATGCAAATCCAATGCTATTCTTTGTCCAACCATCAACATAACCATCATCAACAATCTCGTCAAACGACTCAAATATGCCATTTACCACAAACCACTCAAGTTCTTTGTGATTACATAACTCAAATACTTTTTCTGTTATTGTATCCCAATTTTGAAAGTTTTTGGATAAATAATAGCAAACAGTTAGAACTTTTGGATACGATTTGAATGAATGCCTCAAAGCCCATATAATTTCTTTAACAAAACAAGTATACCTATCATGAAAAAAACATACATTTGTCTCAAGCTGTTGCTTGATTTGTTCAGGGGTCATATCAAGGAGCCATTTTTTTTGAAATTCGTTAAATTTCTCTATTTCAGGAGTTTTAAACAGAGTATTTTGAGATGGTTTCCATACAGAACTATTTCCAGCTTTTGTGTTGGAATTCCAAGATGACATTAAAATTTTAGAAAACTCAAATGTTAATAAATGTGTTCTTCTTTTGTATTTTTAAGTTTAAAATGTTGGAATGTTTTTGCGGTGAAGATGATCAAGATGGATTGATGGTTTTATGCGAGAAATGCAAAACATGGCAGCATGCAGAGTGTGTTAATCTAAACAAGTTTAATATTCCTTCTAAGTACATATGCCCATTTTGTCAAGGTTTCATAATTAAATGCAAATGTGAATTTGAAGCCGACTATCAGAAATCATTAGTTTTTTGCAATGTTTGTAAGCAATATATGCATAAGAGACATGTTGGTCTCGGCCTTGGTGAAATTCCAGATGGATTTATATGTCCTGATTGTAATGGCAAGCAATTTCATGTTAAAAATGTTATTGTAGAGCCTTATATTAGTTTTTTACCGGATCTAAATATTCCAAAGAGTATTAAACCTTTATCTGATTATTCAAGTTCATTCCCTCGCGGAAAGCTTGCTGACAGGATAAAAGCTGTTAATACCAATTCGTCACCATTAATGGCTGTTTCATGGTTATATTCAAACTTGAGAGATAGATTCTTTCAGAGCCATCCAATGCTAACATCAATGGAGTATTCTGGATTCAATCCAAAGAAGTCAGCAGATGACTGCCTTCTATTTTTCCAATATTTTATTGAAGGAGTTGCATTTATTTTTAGTATTAAACAGTATCAAGTCGTACAAATTCTTGATCATCTAATTAACATTGATATATATCATAGGCCAATACCAAAGTGCTTCAGAGAATCTGATAGCGATTTTTCTTTTTTGCCTCATAAAAAGCTTCTCCAATTTTCCGAAAGAGGACAAGATAAATTTGATTCTAAAGAGCCAATTAAGGCTGTAGAGTCTTTGAATACCAAAATTTGTATTGTCCCCGGTGTTGATGGATTTAAAACAGTTATTGCAAAAGCTCCAATTCAATCAGGCGAGTTAATATGCCCCGTTTTCGGAAATGTGATGGTATTAGAAGAGATGGATTTTGAGTCCAAACCAATGGATCATTCAATATTTTGGATTTATCCTCATAAGTTGTATATAAAAACAAACGAGAATGGGAGACTTGGTATATTTCAACATATTAGAAGGGGGACCGTTTCTAATGTTGCAATTAGAATATATGAATTGAATGGAACACGATCTATAGGAGTTTTCTCCACTGGAATCATACCATTACCATGCTTAGCTAATAAGACCCAAGATGGGGGATATACTATCAAACCTGGGGAGGAGTTAGTGCTTCCAATTGATTTTCCACCACCTTTCATAAGATATGATCTCAAATGGAAGATTGGAAGAATATCAGGGCCAAATTCTTCATATTCTGAGCTTATGCGCCCTATTGTTCAATTTGAAAAAATAATTGATATTAATGAATCAAACACAACTATTATAGACACTGATAAATTGATAAAAACCAAAAAGAAACCATCTGCTATTCGTAGCCTTTTTGAAGACGAGCCGTTATTAATGTTTCGTCTCAGCGAAGCTAAAGATGATTATACTCTTCCAACTCTCCCTAAGTACACCAAAATATTATCATCAGGTCCGCTTTCATGGAAAGAGAAAAAAGAAGTCAACCATATAGAGATTTGCAAGCCATGGTACAATAAAATCGAGGTTCCTTATCTTGAGAACCAGCCAAAGAAACATGTGGAAAATGGAATGCTTTGGAATATAGCTGATTTAGATGATTTATCACATTTTAAAGTGTGAGTACTGTTCAATAAATGTCTGATATTAAGCAAATGCATTCTCTTTTACAAAAGGAAGGAATTTTCGTGAAGAAATCCTGGCTTGAAGAATGTTTTCAAAAGGGGATGAAGGAGATGAATATAATATATAATCACTATATAAACACATGTATTTCGAAATCATCTGAAATTAGGCAAACAATGTTTGATTTTAAGGAATCCAAGGGCATGATTAACAGCAAGTTTATGGTACAAGTCGATGAAATTGTTGATATATCGCTTGATAAACCAAAAAGACTTGAATTTGTTCAAGCACAAAATGGAACTAAAAAGTTCTTTTTTAGTTGCGGAAATGTTAAAATAATTGGGTTTGAAAATGAACCTATCAACAGCATTACTCCTCTCACTAAGCCAGGAACAAAGGTTACCATAATTCCACCAGTGGCAATTAGATATGGTGTTATGTTCCTAAGTGAAAAGAATATCCAAGTGGTTGGAGGGAGTTCTGACGATCTGGAGTTGAAAAGAAAGCACATTTTGGAAGATGGTAAAGCAATTGATGATGATATTTACCCAAGTAGCTCTCAAAAATCCAAGAAAAGTTCAAAAAAAGCTGAAGATGACACATCTAAACCAAAAAAGAAAGAAAAAATCAATCTAACTATGAAAACATCATCTGATGATAACTCAGCTCCCACAGACACCAGATTGAATAGAGCACCAGTAGGCTTTAAGCCTTATGTAGAACCAGTTTCATCTGATTCACAAACAAAGAGTCAGAATGTTTTCTCATTTCTCTCATCTGATTCTGAATTCTCTGAGGAGCCCGAAAGTATAAGAATATATAATATTAGTGAGATTTCTAGATTGAATCCATCTCCTGGTACAGTTTATCCCATATCATCATCAGTTATATGTATTGCAAGTTTAGAATCAAATGGTAGGGATTACCAATGTACTTGCCAGCTGAAAGATAGAACTGGGTCTCTGAATGTTGAAGTAGATCCTCAGTTCATTGCTGTTAACCTAGATATAAGCCCATTCGAATGGAACACATTGCCAAGCAATATTCGAAATATCAAATTCCAAAGAGTTGAAGATCTGCTAGTTAGGTCAACTCCTCCCCTTAGACTCATTGAAAACAAAATCAGCTCGGGTTCTTTGAGATTCAGACTTATATAATAAAACAAATGTAATGTTTTATTCAAGAGATGGTCCATTGTTACCCATTATATAAACTTGGGGCTTTCCTCCATCAGTTCGCTTGTGAGCAAGATACTCAACTTTCGATTTTAATGGTAAACCAAGAGAATTCTGAATTTGCCTGAGAATTTCAATTTTGGCAGCTTCATTTTTTGCAGATTTATTCCAAATTACAATTCTCTCCATATTAGGGCGGTAGTGAACAACTACTCCACATACATCTGGATGAAAAGCCTCACGAACAAGATCCAATAAGATTCTTTGCCAGGATTCATTAATTGCTTCATGACTAAGTTTAACCAAAAATGTGCCACCATTTTCATTATCATTATCTTCACGAATAGCTCGAGAATCTCCTCTGAAAAAGTGTAAGTTATAATTTGGAGGTAAATATGATGGGGCTTTTGTGTGCGAATGAACTGCCCAAAAATCTTCAACAGTATTCATCTCGCTTATTTTCTTTATCGAATTAATATAGTCCTGAAGAGTATCGTTCTTCTTGCCCTGCTTCGATACATAATAGGTCCATTTGCTAGATAAGGGATGTGTCATTAAAATGAACCAGACAGAGTTATTCAATTAAAGCTCTTTATTCGTTAATTCTTCAAAATTTACCCATTTTGCCCCACCATCGATAACCCTGTCCAGGTTTGAAGCAATTTCTTCATTACTATTGGTGTGAACCACAGCGTTTCTTTTATGGTGAACGATGTATGCACCTTCCTTCACCCATTTAAATGGGCATTTTTGTCCACAAGTTAAAAACTTGAAGGGATCATGCTTATATTTTGAGGACAGTTGGTTGAAAACATCATTTGGCTCTTCACCTTGCATAATTACGCAAAACGTTCCAGATCCTTTGCACATTTTATCGAAGTCCTCTTCTGTGAGGAGTTTGAGAATTTGTGGATCAGAGATTTTCTTAACAGGTTTTGGTTTGGGTGTTTCAGAGATCTCACCAGCGAAGAATTTGTTAATTTTTTCGACTATATTCAAAACGGATGGCTTCTCATTATACACGAATGTTTTTCCATTGTCTAACATCATTATTGTTGGAACTGCTGTAACATTAAAACTGCTGAACTCTTTTTGTTCTGTAACTATACCAACTCTTATTCCTTTTGTATTATTCGCCATATGACAGCTGACTGAAGCCCATAAAGGAGGAACAATTTTCTTATTTGTAAACAGTATTACAGACTTTTCCGCACCTTTAGCCCATGTTTCATCTGCTTGTTCGCTGAGATTTGGAATATACTTTGATCCGAAATTTATCATTGACCTTGCGCTCCTGTCTCCGTAATATAACTCACTGCCATCTGGATGAAAAGCCATGAAAGTAGGAATCCCACGGATGTTAAACTTTGAAGCTATGTCATATTCCTTGCTAGTATCAATAGTCGCAAACCTCACCATACCAGCTGCACTTTGTGCTGCTTCTTTGAATGCTGGGTAAGCCATTCTACATGCTGGACAATGATCCCCATGAAACATAACAAAGAAAACTGTAGTCGAATTTCTCTTTTCAACTTCTTTATTCCAATTCTTTGACGTTAACGTAGTCGAGTATTTTCCAAAATCAGATGATAATGCAAACAATGGAAGAATCAAAAACATTGTTTGGTTGTGGCACTTTTAAAAAGAATTGTATTGTAAGTTCAGGGGATTTTATGTTGAACCCCAAAAATAGAAAGGTATTTGCTACATGATTCTGTATGAATGAATAGGATAAGTGTGAAATTTTAAAAAATTAATGGAGATTTTGAAGAAAAAAATTATTGGGTTATTCCCGTTCTACATTGAGTGCCGGTATAGAATCGAGATTAATTCATCATACTATGTTTTTCAGTCATTGATATATTTTGTTCAAAACTGGTTGGTTTCTCTATATGCATCATTTCCTTCAACTTTTTGTCCAATATCATCGAGCAAGTCTTTTGGATACTTTCTTACGTGTTCATTTCTTTTTTTACCGTGGTATCATCAAAGAAGCGCTGTTTATTTTGATTTTTTTCTTGTATTTTCCCTTCAGTTATTGTTTTTTATTCTTCTTTCGATTTGTAAGAGAAAGAAAGATAATAACAAGTATATTTCTTATAATTACTTCCGTATTGTTATTGTGATTCAAAATGTATTACCTGGTATTTTTTCTGTCCCAATGATATATCGAGTTTGCCTTCTTTTTGAAGAGCTATTAGCGAATTCTAAGATTTCCACTGCGATATTGCTTTTGTTTGGTTCAATAACACTATTAATCAATTTGCTGATTGCATATATGAATTCTATATTTATTGATTCTTTTGATTTATTCCCTAGGTCATCATTCGATATGTATTCAGGGAAGTCATCTGCGTTGAGAGTATTTTTTTCTTCAATGTATATAATATTTTCTTTTACTGTTCCCATGTTTTCCAAAGAATCGTTGAAACAAATCATTGTTGCTTCTTTATTGATCATTTCTCTAATTGATTTTTACATCAGATCTTTTTCAAACTCATTTGTTTCATTAATATCTAATTTTTTATACAATTCAACAAATTTATCCATTCCAATTTTAATGGGTGTTAAGTGTTTTGTAACAACCGATCCCTTGATTTTGAATGTTTTTCTTGTATCTTCTATAATAATATACTTTTTATTATGTTTACTATCCCAAAGAATTGTTTTATGGTATTCCCAACAATCATTAGATTTGATAAACAACCAAAAAGACATTTCTGATGTTATTAATCGAGGTATTAGGGCCTTTAATTTCGAATCGATGATAAGAACCATTGCCAACACAATATCTGATCCAAAAATACTTGAAACTCTAATATCTTTGCATCACCAAAAAAGGTCTTCAATTCAAATAGAATATATTAGATTTTTGTCTCTTTTTCCAAGTAGAAGAAGAAATATGCTTTTATCTATAGATCAAACAAACGCTAAATCATTACATAACATGTTTATATTGCAAATGATAAGGAACCGAATAGCATCCAATCTTTTTGGTAGCTCAACCGAAGACAGAATTTCTGTGAATATGTTATATCATCATTATGTTTCAATAAGTAATTCTTATTGGACATCACGACTTAATAATCATTACACAAGTTCATTCGTAAATGGAGTTAAATCATTGTCACTAGGAGGAGAAATGGTAGATTGCATGAAAAAATTTGTATACCGCTTTCCATTTGATAGTGTTGTAAGAAAGAAGTATATTCAGGTGCTTCTCATATCAGGAGGTGATGCTGTTGAAATTATCAATCAGAAAAAAATTTTGCACGAATTAGAAGTATCACCATCTCGAATCACAGATCAAATTCTTCACCAAGCTATCAGTATATTTCCTAATATGCTCAAGTTTCTTAATGAAGAAGAAAAATTAATTTATTCATATTCTTCCCATTTAAAACAAAGAAAAAATTCCAAAATTGCTCGTAACTCAAGTTCACAAAACCCTATAACAAATCCAGACCATGAAAATGGACACAATTCTAAACCAATATGGACTTATTTATCCCAAAATAAGTCAACTAAGTATTTTTTATGTTTTGGAATAGAGTTTGTCATTTTAGTATTATCAATTTTCACTTTCATTGCTCGTCTTCTTTTTCAAGAGTATTCCATTTCATCTTTGTCATCTAATATTTCTCAAATTGCTGAGCAATCAACGAACACATTATACTTAGCTTCTTCAGGAATGTTATTTCCGTTTTCTGTTGATGATGTTCTTCAACTATCAAGATCAATACCAGCCAATCTATCCTCTGAAAAATGTCAGACAATCTTATATGATTGTTTGATTAACATGATAAATTTTTATGATAATTCTGAGAGTATGAAAGTTCTTGTTTTTTATTCCCATACAGCATCAAGTATGTATTTTAGAAAAGTTTTTAGTCAGTATAACAATATTTGTACAATTTTAGCCGAGTTTGTTGAAAATCCATCAGATTTTAGTCAGGTATTTATGAATAATACCAAAGATGATTTGAATAGAGCATGGGAATCAATTGAAAAGCAACATGAAAAACTTGTCAATGAATCATCTGTTTATTCATATTTTATTATGCTCCTTGGTTATTCATTGATTGCTCTTTTTTTACTCTCTCTTTTTTTGTTTTTTATCTTAAATAGGAAAATGAATCGCTTAAAACGATTTTTTGGGTTTTTGTCATCAGATGAAAGAAAACAGTTGATATTATGTGGGAAATCCGAAGACTCCTGGAATATTCTTAATCAACAAGATGTGATTTTTGAAAATAGTATTCCAATCACAACTGATTCAAATCGTTCAAACGATAATATTTCTGGGTCAGTTTCTCGAAGTGCCTCGGTAGATTTAAACTTAGACGAATTTGATAGTTCAGAAGAAATTGTTTACGAGAACTATTGTGTTTTAGCCAATAATTTGTTATGTGATGTGATCTTTCCATTGTTTAACACATTTATAGTATTTGGTTTTTTTGCAGTTTCATATGCTATCAGGAATTCTGCCCAAATCGAAAATCTTGAAAATGTTGAGCTATCTTTTAACCTTACAACAGAAGTAATTCTACTTCAACATGAGCTATCTAATTTTTTTCTATATGGTAACACATCACTTTTAATCATTGACTCACTTTCTAGGAGTATTGCGAATAAGAATCATCCCATATCCACATATTTTTTATCGAACCATTCATTAGGAATCAGTCTTTATGATTCTATACAAATGATATCAAATGGAACATCTTATTATGCCCAATCTTTTTGGAGATTATATTTTATTCCTGAGTATGTTCAATTTTCTCATATATCTATATCAAAGCATTTTGCCAATAATTTATTGTATTCAATACCATTTAATAATCATATGCTTGGATCTCTTATCATAATAACCGCAATGCTAACTATATATTTCTTTTTTTCCGGGTATAGTTTTGCATATAGAATGAGCAAAAACTTGCAGATTCTATTCGCTTTTCCATATAGATATATTGAAATTTCTGATTTAAATTCTCAGACTAAATATGATTACGATAAGATAATTCCAGAAAATTTGTTGTGCATTACAACTATCAAAGATACAAACCAAATATATTGCACTACTTCGAGTTCACAGATGATTCTTGGTAAAAAATTTGATCAATTAATGGGAACAAAGTTTAATGATTTCTTTATTCGGCTTCCTCAGTCTTCTGATACCCATCTTTTTTATGGAATCAATGAAAAACGTTCCAATAGAGTTTTTCTTGCCGAAGAGCACTCACAAGAGAATATAAAAAGACATTATTTTGTCGATGATTCATCAAGACTCATGTCAAGCTCTACGAAAAAGGATTCCTTTTTACCATCTAATATGATATATTATATGCCATCTTTTTTTGCAGAAAAGTTTTTTACCGAAAATGAAATGAGTTCATCACTCAATGACTCTGTTTTATTTTATATTTTATTAGATTCAAATAGTGGATATGCTTTGATAGAGAGATTTTTTAGCGATATATCCATTATTTTGACTGAGTATTCTGCATTAAAATTAGTTTCACTTGATGGATCTGTTCTCACATTTCTTATTGATAATAGACTCAGTGCCTTAGAATCCATAATCCTAATTAAAGAAGTTTCCAGCAGGGCAAATCAATCTCAAACCATCTTAAAATGCGTTTATGTTGATTATATAGAAAGCGCTCCATTTACATATGAGCTCGAACCAGAACCATATGTTAATATGTTAATCCCAAATTATACCAACATTGAAAATCACCTATTCACATCACCTCCAAAGACAATAACAATCAATCAAAAACTAGAAAAAGAAATCCCTATTATTTATAGGTTCGGAACTTTAACAGAAATGGGTTCCCTAATGTCGTTCCCCAGGTTCTTTCTATCCATTTCTTCCCTGTTTTAAAATAAATTGTTTTTTACGATAAAATAATTCGAGGATGAGTGCCAAACGGAGCCCTGTGTCTTTCAGCAAAGACATGTTTGCAGTAACGAAGATGTTTTACGATCATTATTATGGTACATTTTTTTTGGCAAATACAAGCCATTCTGGATTGGTAGTATCGATTCAAGATTCTCCATCCTTTTTTATCAAAAAGGAACTTACTTCGAGCCATAACGAGTTGGTAGCAATTATACAGAAAATAGCTGAATTAACAAATCCATGTTTGGTTAAACTGAGAGGAATTATTTTGCCTTCTGAGTCTATCCAACAATGCTACCGACTTGTATTTGATTATTATCAGAGAGAGACTCTATTCAATATTACTAATAAAGATTTTAACAGGTTCAATGAAATAGAGTGGGATTCCACCAGAAAAATGATAACCATAATTGGATTAGCACATTCTCTGAGGTTTTTACATGGAAAAGGTATTTATCACAATCATTTATCTTCTGATTGTGTATTTTTTGATACAAAATTTGAACCCATTTTGGGACACTATATGTATTCCAGCCTAATGGCATTTAGTATCCCATATTATATGGTCAATAATAATTATCGCTATACAGCTCCTGAAGTGTTTTTTGGGGAACCCAATGGTCCAAAACCCGATGTTTTCTCTTTTGCGATGATTGTGTATGAGATATTGACAGGGAAGATACCATTTAGAAAGTGCCGAAACCAAAAAGAGGTGTTGCAAAAGATCAGATCTGGAGAAAGGCCTGGACTCAAGTCAGGATATTTCGAGAGATGGTCTGTTCTTCTTAACAAGTGTTGGGCTGAAAATCCGTCCTTAAGGCCTTCATTTGATGAGATATTTGCTGAAATTACCTCATTTAAGTCATATCAATTATTAGATTATAATAATGAAGATTTTTTGAATTATCTCCAACATATTGGAGTAAACATAGGATCTATATATAGTGGTACAGAACAAAACAAAGATTCAATTGAAGTTTTAATACATAGAGCTAAATATCTAGAGAAATCTTCGAGTATGCAAGACCAAAAAGAAGCTGCATTATCATATTTCAAAGCTACCTTATCTGGACATCCAGAAGCCCAATATCATTTTGCAATGAAACTTATTGATGGAAAGGGGGTCAACCAAGATATTCCAAAAGCTATTAAATACCTCAAAGAATCATCATCAAGAGGATATAGTCAAGCAACACATGAGCTTTTGCTTCTACTTGAAAAAGAGCAAATGATAGAAGAAGTCCAGCAATTCCTGACAAAATCAATTTCAGAAGGGGATTTATCAAAGAAAGTTTTATTAGCACATTTTGTTGCACAGTATAACCCAGCAGAAGCAAGAAAAATCCTTGATGAATGCGTCACTCAGAACATAGCTAAATCAAAACTATCACTAGGGAAGATGATAATAAATGGAATAGTTCCCGGAACCAAAGAAGAAGCACTGGAATTACTACACCAAGAATCTTTATGTGATGATTTAGATAATTCTTATGCATATGCAGAGGCTTTGCTTAAATCAGAATCAACGAAAAACCAAGCATTAACAATTCTTATTAAATTAGCACAATCCAATCATATATCATCTATGATCAAACTATCAGAATATGTTGCTCCAATTGAGTCTGAACTACTAATTCTAAAAGCAGCAGAACTAGGATCTCCTTATGCTAACTTTCTCCTATCAGATCGTGTTCATTCAAGCGATGATACTCATAAGTTGTTAAAACTCGCTGCAGATTCTGGTGATATGCTTGCTCAATTTAAATATGGCCTATATTTGAGTGAAGGAATAGTGAAAAGAAACCTAAAAGACTCGGTAAAATACTTAAAATTATCAGCAGACCAAGGCAATGTTGATGCAATGTGTAGATTCGCATTCGCTTGCCAAACAGGATTTGGCGTTGCAAAAAGGCCGGATATTGCCAACTTTTATCTCCAAAAAGTCAAACAAAACCGGGGTTTTAGCAATTAACAACAGGAACCGATCTCATTCGATTAAATATGAGATCAAAACTCTGTTCTGCAAGAATCTTATCAACAATTTGCTCGTCACTAGGAACATTAAACGTTGGAAACTGAAATGTTTTCCACTTAGGTTCTGCCAAATCATTTTTAAACTCGGGTACAACCCCAGAAATATCAGGCGCGGAAGATTCTTTCTCTGAATAAGGATCAATAGAATATGCCATAGATTGATTATGGATATCATCAGGATCATAAAATGGTATGCATGACGCTAGTGCCTTTAATTCGTCCATTCGTAAACTATTTTTTCAATGCTTTATTTAACACTATTTGGCGGTCTTTATCCTGACAATTTTAGGCTTCTTTGATTGAGTCTGGTTCTGGCTCTGGTTATTCTTCAGGGGCTGATATTTAGCGAATGACCAGTTTTCAGAAGGAATGAATTCATCACTTTCATCGAAAGGAGCAGAGAAAGCGAAATAAGCTGCAGCTGGTGTTAGAACTGGTCTTCTTGATGGGTCTGGTTTATGTCCCTTTTGTTCCAATTTCTGTGTGAGCTGCTTTATTTCAGCAATCATGGATGAGAGTTTTGGTGCTTCGAATCTTTCAGATTGGGTGTTAGGTGCTTCTGACGTATCATTATCATCCAGCATTTGTTTGAGAACTGATCTCACTGATGTAGCGCATTCATTAAGGAAAGTGATAAATGACTCTTGCTCTTTTGTCATCTGGAATTGTGGTTTTGGAGGTGGTTTTGATCTTTCTTTGATCTCTTTTTCAATTTTCTGCTCTTTTTTCTTGTCATTTTTCATTTTCTGTATCAGTCTTTCTTCCTTCTCCCTTTCTTGGAACTCCGTTTTGATATCATTAAGTTTTTCAATTACTCTTTTTTGTTTTTCGGCCTGTTCTCTAAGTCTCACAGTTTTCTTCTTTAATCTTCCGATCTCTTGTTGCATTGAGAGATTATCCTCTTCAATTGTGTCATTAACATCTGATAAATGTCTTGATGCTTCGAGCTGAGAGTTCAAGCTTTCAACTTGTTGTTCTGATTGAGTTAGAAATGTGGTGGACAATTCACTAATGTCTCCAGACCTAAGTCTCAGTGACTCCGCTCTAGCCTTTCTAATCGCTTCTGCAAGATCAACACGATGCTTTTCAATCTTTGCTTGAGCATTTTGTCTTGTTTGTGCAATAACTTCACTACATCCAACTCTATTTTTATGGATCTGCGACTTCAAATCTGAGAGCTGCGTTTGATATGAATCAGCTTGACGCTGCCATTCCGCATATCTATTTAATTGTTCCTCTACTTGCTTTGTATCATTCATTATTTTCTCCTTTTCGGAGTTAAAATCGTTAATCAAATTGGATTCCTCTTGCAAAAACAAAGCATTTTCTTTTTCAATATCTTCTTCTAAACCTTTGATCGATTTTTTCAAATCTCTCAGTTCTTCTTTTTTTTTCATATATTTTGAAAACATCAATGATATGGAATTCGAATTTTTCGTCATTTCATTTTGCATATTATTAAAAATAGCGTCAATTGTTTGATTCTCCTTATTCTCCTGGTTTACCAACTCCTGTTTCATTGAATGCTCCATAAATAACAACGCAAGCATCCTGAATTTTTCCTTTTTCAAATCTTTAGCACGAGTTTCGCGATCTTTCCCTTCTTGTTCCTTCTGCTGTTTCGGATTTTGCTTGTTCGCCTGATCTTTTGCTTTCATATTAACGAACTTATTTTTTACGAAAAGTGTCAAAGAGAAGATTTTAAATGCATCCTTTAGGTCAACTATCAGGAGCAAATACCTAGTAAAAAAGTTATTTTAGTATATGCACAGGTAAAATCAGTTATTTGGTGTCTTTTTTTTTGGTACGATTATTCTCATTTGTCTGAACTGGTGTTCAATATTTTTTATCTTAATCAGGAATTTGTATGAAATTTAGATATTGACCAATGTTTTATGCGAAATATCATCGCTTCACACCTGCTTTGGGTATTTTTTACAGAAAAATTGTGTTTCGATAAATAATTATTACTTTTTGGTTCCATCACACGCATATTTCTGTTTTTGATGTTTTAAGCATGAAATAGGTCTTTTCTCTTGAGAAATTCTATAACATTCGATTTTTTTTCTAATAATTGCAGTTTCCAATGGTTGTTATCAATTATCTTTTAGATTGATATCAGCATTTTGATTCACTAGATATTCAACAACGCTAAGATGGCCATTTTCAGAAGCCTGATGAAGAGGAGTACTATTAGAAATGAAAACTATGCATCTTTATCTTTTGAATTTATATAATCTTTATGATCAATTAAATAACAACACTGAGATGAGCATTTCTAGCAGCATAATGAAGAGCAGTACCTGTTGTATATCCATGTGCTAGAGAATTTATATCAGCTTTTGGATTAACAAGAAATTCAACAATACTAAGATATCCTTTCTCAGCACATAATGTACCAAAATGATATCCATTTGCTTGAAACATTTATATCAGCTTTTTGATTTACAAAACATTCAACAACACTTTTATGATTATTTCTAGCTGCATAATGAAGTGGGGTCATATTAAAAATGGATTTTAAATATTTTTTTATTTTGCAAGTTTTTTATTGATATTCCATCAAGAGATGAATAATTTCCATTATAATGTGCAAAACACAGTATTTGGGATGTTTGGTTGGGGTTGATGAATGAGAAATGAAAAAGTCCAATTTCCACCCAAAAATTCTCATTCAGCATTTCTTTTGTCAATGAAACTTATTAATATAGCCACAGAAGGGTATTTCAAGAAAGTATCAACGCTTTCAAGTAATAAGACTGTCTCCATATTTTCATTTAGATTTTAATGAACCAGTATTATGATGATTCTTTGATTTTTACTGCTCGCTTGATTTCTGATTATACAGAAGATAAAGAGAGGGTATTTGCATTAACATATAGTTTAAAGGATAACTCAATCATTATAAACGAGAGTAAGAATAAGAAGATTGAAAAACCCTCTAGGTTTCTGGCAAAATCTCTTATTCGGGATCCTAAAAACAATTTACCATATACTACAGAGTCTTTTTATATCGGAGCTAGGATTAATGCATCGGGGCGGATATTTGAAATTGTTGATGCTCCTGAATACACGATTTCATTCATGGAAGCGCATGCTAATATGTTCCATGTATCTGATATCGATTTAATTTTCGCCGAGATACGGAAATCAAGCTCAGTTTATCAACAATTTAAACTCAACGATCCTGGTAGCATTGGAAATGTATCTAATGCGAAAGCAATTGATGTTATGGATAAACATATTTGCAAGCATTCTATAATTACCTTAATTCGAAGGTTTTCCAGGAATGATATGTTTCCATATCAGAAAGTCTTGAAATATGCTGAGGTTAAGTAAAATTTCGTTATAAAACAGTTTTAAACAATGATATTTTATATTACTGATGACAATCTCACATTATTGGGAGAATTATCTTCATTCAACAACTTTTAACTCCATTATTCAATGAAATAATATCAACTTTGTTGTTTCTTTTTTCTTTGGTAAAACAATTGTTAATTAGAAATTCCTTTTTAGAAAACCAATTGATGAAATCAGTGACCGTTTATTTAGATTAAAAAAATAATCGTTACACAATCAAAAAGTGGAACATGAACAAAATGAAAAATGGTGAGTTTGGTGGCTTTGAAGAAGAAGAGGACAATATTAGTTTTGTTAACAAGATTGAAGAATTAAGCGAAGAAAATAGAAATCTTTTATTTGAGAATAATCAGTTAAAGAATCAGTCATCAGAATTTTTGGGAATAGTAGATGATTATGGGAATATGAAAGCGGAAAACTGCTCTTTAAAGCAAGAAATGATGATTCTTAAATCAAATAACGATGAATTATCTAAAAGACTTGACATATGTATAATATCTAAGAATGAGCTTGAGAAAAGAATTGAAGAAATTAGGATTACAAAAGGAGAAAATAAATTTGGAGAGAGAGAAATGGCTCAAAGAGGATTTGAGAAAACATTGAGTTTGATGAAAACTGAGAATAGCGATCTTCAAAATGAAGTTTTCAAAATGAAGAAACAACTCGATGATCAACAAAAAACTAACTCGTATTTGGATTCCCAGTTGAATCGAATTATGTGTGTTACATCAGAACGTTATTCAACTGAGGTAAAGGATGTTTCTTCTTTGATTAATCTAATAACCAAAGAAGGTTTCAAACCCCTTCCATCTGATTCCCAAGAGAATGTTGAATTGATTGAAAAACTGAAAGAACAAAAAGAAAGGTTCAGAAATGAGAGAAAAAAAAGGAAGAATTTGGAACAGGAATTGCTTAATGTTCAAAAGGAAAAGGAGGTTGATATCTGTCATTTTGAATCATTAATTGCTGAGCTTAAAAGTGAGAATCAAAACCTTCACAATTCTATATCGGAAATCACACTATCGCACAATCAAGAAATGGCAGAAGTTGAAATTTCTCTTAATAAAAGAATGAGAAACGAAGTTACGCAAACACAATGTTATTCTGAGCATAATAAAATGGAGGCTAATGATGATTCAAAACTATTAGAACAAACAAAATTGGAACTCAAGCAGGCATTAAGGGATAATATCGAATTGATAAGACAGGTTAAAGAAATTGAAAATCTCAAAACAACTTTCAAAATGAATTGCCAGCAACAATTTGAAACAGAACCAATTCATTCAACAGTTTCAAACGAGAATCAATCTCTTAAGCTAAATCTTGCTTTGAAAGATGAAGAGTTGCGATCAATGGAATCACAACTTTTAGCTGCAAGGGCATCTCATTCAGAAGGAAACTCTGCATTTATTTCTGCCAAAGCTGAGATTCAGTCTTTTAATGATTCCCTTAATCTTGTGCAGTCTTTGATAAATTCACAAAAGTCTGAAATTTTAGATTTATATGATCAAAGGAATCGTTTGCTTAACCTGATTGAAATCCAGAATAAGGCACTTATCGATTTGCCTTTGAATCAAGATTTAATTCCCCCAAATCAACCCATTCATCAACAAGAGGTTGATCATGAAACCAAAATAATTGACCTTGATATATCTTCTCTTCCATCTGATTTACAGAGTATATCTAACAAATTCTTAACCAATGATTCATTATCAATTGAATCAAAACTGAAAATTTTTATTGATATAATAAGAAAATGGATTGAAAATCATACTGCATCATATCAAACAAAGATTCATGAAATTTCCTCCGAATTGGAAGATACCAGATCTCATCACAAACATTTATTGAATTCCATACAGAGTATTACCCTTTGCGCTGATGATAGTTACCCCGTTGTTTTATCATCTTTGGAAAGGATACACCAAGAATTCGTTGAAATGCAAACATATAAGGTTGATCAAACTGAAAAACTGCAAAATCTTTTTGAGTCAATTGGAGTTGACAGTGTATTTATGATTCATCAAGTATTTGATGAAATGAAGCATCAAACACAAAAATTATGTGATGAAAGGGAACAAAATATGAGAAAATTAAAAGAACAAAGACAAAGATATAAAAGGACTAAAGCTCTTTTTAAAGAGTTTAAAGAGTATTCTTATTGCGAATCAGAAGCTTTGAAACAAACTATAAACAAACAAAAAGATCAGATTTCAGAGCAACAATCGTTTATTGATCAGTTGCAAAACCAAAATAATGGTTTGATAGCCAATCTTAAAGAATCTAGGAGCAAATATGAAGATGAATTCAATGAAGCTCAGACATGTTTTGAGTCTGCCTTGAATGGAAACTCAACTATACTTGAAGAAGTAAAGTTCCATTATGAAACAAGAATAGTTGAGCTGAGTGAAGCAATTAAGCTTTTGCAAAAAGGGGTTCAGGATCGCGAGAATGAAGTTGAAACATATGAAAGCAAACTTGTTTTATATCAGAATGAAATAATTGGGTTAAAATCACAACTTAATGACTTGGTTAAGTCCTCCGAAATTCAATGTAAAGAATTGATTGAAAAATATACCAAACAAATAACCAACATTGAGAACAGATACGAAGAAGCAATATCATTAATGAGATCGAAAGCAAAATCAGATTCTGAATTAATAAATAAAACCACAGAAGCCCTGACTAATAGTGAGGCCCGAGTTGTGGATTTATTGAATCGTTGTTCATTTCTTCAACAATCAATTCAACAAGCAGAAGTGAAGCATCAAAACGAAATTGAATCAATAACACGATCCAATAAGTTAAATGAAGCCCAGGTTAAGGTTAAAATGATTGGAAACGAGATGCAGTATTCCTTAAAATTTGAAGAACTCAAAAACTATCATATCCAAAAAGAAAGGGAAATATATGGCTTCATTGCTAATTCTTTTAAGTCATTTTATGATCCTTCAAAGCCATTAACATTTGAGACAATTCGTACAATGATATCATTTGCAAAAAGGGACATGGAAAGACTTGCTAAGCAAGAAAAAACAATTAGATCATTAATCAAAGCCCCAGAGAAAGTCCCAATTGATGAAGCTGTTGCTTCATTATATCTCTCAAATCACCCTATTCTAAGAGTTTAGAATAAAAAGATGTTTTCTTATGGTTTTATTGGTTATAACAATGTTTCCTCGAAATCAACACAAACTATCATCATTATATAACTCAACGTTACAAATCAAATGAATACAGTGCTGTTTAAAGAACCATTTTCTCACATTTTATCCCAACTAGTTGGTTATAAGCAACCAATTTTTGTAGAAAGTGATCCATATTTGGAAATTATGTGCCAAAATCCGTTTCCAGTATTAATCCAATCGAATGTGACAAAATGCCTTTATCTGATTGAAGAAAATGTTCCAATTTCCCAATCAATGAGATCTGTTGGGTTCTTTTATCCATTTATAGCAGATGTAGTTAGGGCAGTGTCCAAAAAGGAATGCCGCATTAACAACGAGAATCTTGATTTCGTCGCGTTATTTGTATTATCATCTTTTGTTTCTTGGTATATGTACTATATAAAGACGAAAAATATTGAAAATGCAGAAATACTACTGCGCTCAATGATTGTTACTATTTGTCCAACTTTTTCGTCCGAAACAATAAGTTCATTTTATTATCTTTTTAAAATTGTTCTTGATTTTCCGAATAGAAACAAAATTGCAGTATATATAGATTTACTGATTGATTTTTTTTCTCTCGGATTATGTTTTCCCCAAGAAGTATCTCATTTAGTTTCTTATTCTTTATCTAAAACTATTGATGGATCATCTCGAGTATTAACAAAAAACACATCCTATCTTTTGACATCTTTGCAGCTTATATGCAGTTATCACCCAGGTTTATTTAAAAATGGGGAAGCTGATGCTATTGTAGCTCAAATTAGTGCATATATACTTTATCTTGACCCTCTGGCTCTCGAATGCTATAAAGTTTTATCAACACAAACAACACCTGGTTCCCAAAGTTATCTTTTTAAAATGCTTCCAATGACAATTCTTGGAAGGATGGAATCTGATATGGAACCATTTGAATGGCCAGCAGAAATTATTTCAAAAGAACTATGTAGATCATCAAGTATAGAAGGAAGTTTTGTTTTTTTAAATGATAAAACTTTTGGTAATGGGTTCACTATTGAGTTGGAGTATAGCTTTCCTGAACTTTTAGATATTTCCGATTTATGTGGAAATTTGGCATCACCAATCAGTATTGTTTGCTTATTAATAAAGGATAATCCTCAATATTGCTGTGAGTTCATTAAGTCTTTTCTTGCAAATATTGAATCATTGCCAAATAAGGGCTATATTGGTAATGCGTTTTCTCTACTTTTATATACTATAACTAGACTGGATTCACTTCTCGATGATTTGAAAATATCCAATGACTTGTTTTCCTCCTCTCTCTTCTCTCATAATAGAATGGCTTATCAGTCTAAACTTCTTAATACTCTCAGACATTTAGCTTTTAAAAGGCTTCTTCGTGATGGAGATCAATCTATCGAAGACATACTTGATCATTATATGTATTATCCTATGATGTTTCAAGAAATTATTTATCGGTTTATTAAAGAATTTGATACTTTCTCAAGAATTGTATTGAGTTCTACAAAAATTCCTCGAAAATTGTCATCATTGATGCTATTTTTCAGGCAGAGTGTGAACAATACCGAAGATAAATGTTGTGTTGTTGAGAAATCAAGACAATCCTTGTTTGTTTTGATTTCAAAACTTCTCGATATCAGAGAAAGCAGGACTTTCTTATTTTCTGATTCAATATTCTTAATGACATTTGTTTTAGGTTTGTATGAAGAAGCAACTGTTTCTTTTTCTCTTCATTATCTATCAATTCACATGATACAAGGCAATAATAAAGAAGTGGATAGTATTGTTCAACAGCTTACACAAGTCGTATGGAATACATCAGGAGGTCAGCAATACTCAAAAAGTATGTTTTTAATTCACGGAATGATTTCAGAGCTAAAACATATTGTTATAGCAAAACCAGACATTTCTCCCAGTCTCTATGCCTTGAATAAGCAATTGGCAATTTTGATTTCTAACTTTTTACCCAGTGAATCATCATCTTTTTTATTTTTAGTTATTGAGTATTTATCTGTATATTGCTATTATTATGATATTGGATATGATCTTGGATCACTTTTTGTGAAATGCATCAAAACAATAATGGGAGAATGCCAGAATGAGAACTTCTATACAGTTTTGCTCTCTTTATTGAACTATAAAATAAGTCATCAATCTGACCCTTGTTTTGAGATTAAGGCACCAATATGTTCGATCATTATCCTCGAATTATTGATTGGCTCAATCTTTTTTCATAAATACATTGAGTTTCTTCTTATAATATGCGAAAGTAATAACCATAATTACGAATTACTTCATTCAATTGATTTTGGTTTTCGTCTTTTAATTATAATCGAGTCATTGTCGAACACAGATAACAATTATCAATCAATATCACTTCTAATCAAGCTCTTCACAAAAATCTCCATTATGTACTCATCAACATCAATTGTGAAAAAATTCATCACTTTGTTATGTCCATTAGAAAAAGGGATAATATCTGATTCACAACCATTATTTGTGAATACCATTCATGAATTGGTTACTATTTTTTATCAGGAGAAATTCAATTCAAGAATCAGAGATTCTCATTTTATATTCAATAGTGATTTATATGGAGATTTGGTTATTAAAAAGGGTGTTACAGTTGTTTTCTGGTTATTAATTGATGAATATGTTGATGATTTTGTAATATTTTCTTTTAGTATGTCAAATGAATTGATTCAAATCAGATTAAACCAAACCAATCTAGTTCTTGTATCTATAAACAATCAAATTAATCAACAATACACTATCAATTCGAAAATTTTTTCCAATGTTTGGATGCTGGTTACGTTATCATTGAAGATTATTGATGGGGAAATTTTTATAACCTCAAGAATCAATCAAGATGTTTGCCAAACAATTAGGCTGAAAACAGGCTGTTCTGTAAGTTCTCCCTTGTGTTTTATGCTTGGTTCCAATCAAAATGAACGCAATAATCTAATTGAAGTTCCTTATTGTTCAGTATTTGAGTTTCTTCCCATAAAATCGCACAATGAGTTTATTTCCAAGGGGCCATTTTATAATGACCATAATTTTTATGATGACCAACTGTTAATGTGTTATACCAATTATTTTTGTTCAGAGATTAATCATCCTTTCTCTTTTGCTAATATTCTGATAAATATTTGGAAATTAGATTTGTTGTTCCCATTATTTGCAATTTTGGAGTATAAATTGAAGGGATGTTCGCTTCAATGGATAGATTTTTCTTATAGATCATTATCAATATTTACCAAATCACTTTTAGTTTCAGAAGAAGCGTCAAAACATTTTGTAGCTTCCGATGGTATTTTAATAATATCTTCATTGCTGAAAAATTTATCTTCTGCATTGATAAATTATAAGTTATATTCTCATTTTTATAGTCTATTTGTATCCACGTCATGTATCGAGCTTAAAGAGTCAATTTTTTCTGAATTATTGGTTAACCCCGAAATATGGATGGTTTCGGATAATGAAAATCAAGTTTTAATTTTAAAGCACTGGGCATATTTTTTAGTTGATGTATACCAAGACTTCTCTAGGTTTTGTAGTTTTTCTAGAGTACTTGAGATTATGAGAGTATACTATTGGCACGAGCCAAAAGATATTCATCGAATCAGGGGTGCTTCTCATCATAAACGTCAAAGATCCAATGATTTAAATATATGCCAATGCAGATTTATTCTAACAAATTTAATTGTGAATATCTCAAAATATAGACCTCTATCAGTTTCTTTCAAAGAGCTCTTTTCAGATTGTTTATCATGTCAAGATAACGAACAAATTTCCAGTCTATTGTTTGCTGCGGAATCATTGATTCAAATGAATTCTAGTTTCTTAATACAATTAACAGCGAATGAATTTTCACTAATGATAAACCTGATCAACAAGGGGAGTATTAGGGTAATATTGAACGTCTTCAAAGTGATTTTTTCTGCCAGTTCAAAACATATATTATCCATAAATGATTTTGATATGATAAACAACTTATTATTAATGAATATGTCTCCGGATTTGATTACCCCCCAATTTATGCAAGAAATTGAGATAATGTTAATATCATCATTTTATGAATTTTTTCCATTTTTGTGTTGGCTTTCTGTTAATAAGCCTATTATTGGATCCCCTTTTTTGCTGTCGCAGATTTCTAAAGTGATACCATCAGACAAAATCGTTACAGGTCCAAGTTGGTATATGTGGCCATTAGTTGCGTCAATTTATGGGGATCCTTCAATTCAAGTATCATTATTTAAATTCTTAATTGGATCCAAATCTATAAGTTCTGTGGGTATTTTTTCTGGGATTGATGTAATTTGCTCGTGCTTATTGGGTAGCGATGAACAGGTAAGGAAGTCATATTATGGATCAATAATTAAGTCAATAATTTTGAAAGAGATTGAATTAAAGCAAGATGATATAATAAGCTTGTTCACTTATTGCTTTTTCTTTATTTCTTATCGACAGAGTTTTGATATATCAAAACACCTTATTCGACTAATGGATCAAATGGGAATTTATCATAACTTTCGTACATCAAATGAATCACCATCTATTCCTTTAGTTGGGTTTAAAGTTTTTGAAAGACTATCAAAATCTTCTTCTTATATGGCTAGATCAAGTATTGGACTTAGGATCAACGAATTGTTTGAATGGGAGGATATTGATTTTTCGAAAACTTTGTTAAGACTATCGAAACTGATTGATTCGATTGCTCCAATAATTGATATGATTTCATATTTATCCTTGATTATTTCCAGATTTGATCATTCATATGGCAAAGAGTATATTTCCTCTAATATTGGAGGATCATTTGACAAACTTATAATGTATAAAGATAGATCCAATGTATTTTACCCATTTGTTGAGGCCGAGTTTCTATTTGAAAAAGTTAAGAAACTATGTATAGGACCTTATTCTTCAATTATGGATCATCTTGTATTATTTTTTTCTAGATTTATTCAATTTTCCGAGAATTCTATTGCTTTTCTTGATAGCTCCATTGTTGAATATCGATCAAAATTTTTGAAATCTCTAAATGATTTTATGGAAAAAAGTAAGAATAGCCAGAAGAAATGGGCCCAACTTTGGTCTGCTCTATCAGCAGCCCATGGACCTTGGGATCTCGAAAAGAATATGATTAAAAAAGATATTGGATTCTATCAAAGAGATAATATATCTTGCTATTCATATTGTCCATTTAGACTTAAAAAAAATGGTAGTTTTAATAATCATCAAGATGCTTCAATTGCCCGTGACATGGTTTCAAACAATGATAAATGTGTTTCTCCTCGTAAACTGCGAAGAGAATCGTATTCATATGATATCTATTGTACCAATAATGAACAAAATCAGTCATCTTTATTATATTCTTCAAGCAGAGAAAATATTTCTGCAACAGAAGGGTATGAAAAACAACTTGATTATGAAATATCTTGCAAAATAATTACACCAAAGCATATAAAAAATGCATTGTTTCGAATTTCTAACGATATGATATATATACAGTATAATTCAAAAACAGATGTTCTTCTTTTTAAGGATATTTCTATCATATTGTTGAGAACGAGGTTTCACCTTCCTAATTCCATAGAGATTTTCTCAGAGATATGGTCTTCTGTTTTTATTGAGTTTCCTGGGATGGATTCATATAAAGTACTAAATAGACTCAATCAATACTTACCTAAAAAAGTTCAAAGAACATCATTTTCCTCATACTTTCAGTCATTACCAATTTATTCAAATTGGATTAATGGCAATCTTACCAATTTTGAGTATTTAATGCTCCTTAATGTTTATAGTGGAAGATCTTTTAATGATTTAAGCCAATATCCAATTTTTCCATGGGTTGTTTTTGATATGAAATCTAAAATCTTGAATTTTAAAGACCCACAAATTTATCGTGACTTTTCTAAACCAATTGGGGCGATGAATCCATCCATTATCAGAGTATTGGTGGATAGAATGTCCGAAAAAAGTAATTTTGGAGGGGATCCACCATATTTATATTCTTCTGGCCCTATTTCAAGGTTAGTAATATGCCAGTATTTAATTAGGATGGAACCATTTACAACTTTGCACATAAGCATACAAGGAGGCAAATTTGATTGCCCTGATCGACTTTTTGCATCAATACCAGATCTTTTGAACTGTGTTCTCACCATGAAAAATGACAATCGTGAACTTATCCCCGAGTTTTTTTATAGTTCTGAGTTTCTTCAGAATTTAAATGGATTTGACCTAGGAAATCGAAAAGGGGGGCCGATTGGAGATGTTGAGCTTCCATGTTGGGCATCATCACCAATTGAGTTTGTGTACCTTCATCGAAAAGCACTAGAAAGTAATTTTGTTTACTCTAATCTCCCGAAATGGATTGATCTAACATGGGGGTTTAAACAAAGGGGATCTGATGCTATTGAAGCCAATAATGTATATTGCCACAAACTTTACGATGACATATGGGACCAAGAAGAAGCAAAGAATCCTGATTTTGCTTCATATATTGAGGACTATTTGAGTATTATTGGTCAGATACCACCACAAATGTTTAAATCGCCACATCACAATCGAATTCAGTCATCGAAAAAGTTAAGTAGTAATATTATTATTGTTGAGTTATCTCAAGGGACTATAGTATTCTCTGGGATTCATTCATACAACCATACAATTGTATCAGTTGATCGAAATGGTGATGTGTATGTTTCTAATCTTGAACTCTCATCCGGGGTTTCTTTTTCCAATGACATTGTTACTACACAAAAGAAAACCCCATTTACCAATATAGAGTTTAATGATATTTCAGATATCATTTGGGCATATAATGGGAATGATGAATTTGTTTTTTACAATAGTTTTTCCCATGAAATCATAGTTTTGTCAAAAAAGGGAATTTTAAGATCAATTAAATGTATCCAACCGAAGATTATCAGCGTCTGTTATATTGGAGAATGGATTTCATTATCGGGAAATGATTCATCGACTGCTCTTTACAATGTTACAACGTTGAAACCACATTATGTAACAAAATCCTATCACGATGTAACAACATGTTCATGTATTAGTAATGTATTCAAAATTCATATTCATGGAACAAAAGATGGTTCATTAGTTGTTTCTTCAATTGAAGATGGTGTTACAATCCGAGTTATTTATATGGACAATGAAATTCCAACTAGGGTAATGATCACTCCTTCATGGGGATTCATTGTTGCCGAAGTTCACTCAATACAAAATGGATCAAGGGTTAACAAAATAGTTATCTTCACAATTAATGGCCAATTAATTAGAAAAACCAAAATTGATTCTTCAATTTTAGAATGGACATCATGGAAATCATCAAGAGGATTCGATTATGTTGCATACATCAATTCTAATAACAAAATGTGGGTTTCCGAAGCCTTCTATTTATCATTTAATCCTATTGAGTTATCATTGTCATCATCGATTATATCTATGAGATACTGGAAAGATATTTGCATGATTGTTATTGCAACCAACGACGGAAAAGCCATTCTCTATCCATACCATGAAGAAGAATGGTGATAATATTAAATTGTTATTTTATGAATTGTTATGATAGTGAATTTTTAATTCGCGAATTCAGTAATAAATTTCGAAACGGAGGTAAAAAATTGCATTCTAATGATGCTACAACAATAATACAAAGAAATTCCGACTTTTTTCAGTCAATTATGGAGACTTTTGTAATAATGGGAAAATTCCCTTGGAATTCAAATGAAGAAAATCAAGTTTTATACAGATATCCAAGTTATGATTCTGAATCAGATTCATACATACCGTTTATTTTTCCAAAGAACAAAGAGATCAAATCATTAGCGATCAAAATGGATCAACTATTTGATCTCTTCGAACCAAATGACATAAAGGATGTAGAATATGAGGTTCAGTATTTCCCCGAAAATAACAATTCTCCATATTTATTTATTGGTAGAATATTAGTCTGCCCCTTAACCTTGCCTATTATTTGTCATGATTTCGATCTTCCATTTTTGCTTAGTCAATGCAAAGACAATATATTGCCATATGCTGAAATATGTATTGTGATAAAATCCAAAATGCCTTTTCATTCCCTCTTCTTTTCTTTAATCAAGTGGTTTCTTCAATGCGATGCTGTAATGAGAATGAAAGCATTCAATGAAATTGAGTCTTTTATTTCGCATGGTATAATTCCAGATAGATCAAAAACTGATGGTGATTCAATATTGTCACCAGCCTATTATTGGCCCAATGCATCTCGCACACAGTTTATTGAAGTTATTACATTTATTAGGTCAATAACACCCCCAAAAGATGAGGAAATAGTAATATTTGATGAAAAACCATTTCCATTATTTAAGTGGCAGAGATGTTCATCAACAAAAGCATATTTCCCTCTTGCAAGATATTGTCTTCAATGTTTAATGGATTGCATATCACCTGACATTATTGTCATTTTGTTTTCTGCTCTCTGTTTAGAAAAATCCATTATTATTTATCATCCGTCATCAACAGTTGTATCAAAGTGTATTCTATCTCTACACTTTATGCTCAGACCTCTTAGATGGGTTTTCAGTTCTGTTTCTGTTCTCTCACAAAAGCTATCCGATTTATTGTCGTCTCCTACTCCATTCCTTGCCGGAGCTGTATTTCCTATCGCAGAAATCACATCAGATATGGTATATCTAGATATCGAGAACAAGAAGCTTAAACTTGGACAATCATTACCCCAATTCCCCTATTCAAACAAACTTATGCTGGAATTGAAAGCACTTTGGACCGATGCGAAAGAGAGCAAAGATAATTCTTTGCAAGATGCATTGCAATCATTCAACATTTGCATACGAAATATGCTTTCGCCTTGTGAGGCAAGCATCATATCAGATATTTCAACCCAAGAAAATACAATGTCCCATTTTATTATCGAGCTATACCTGGGACACTTCCCTCAAGAAAACCGACAATATCAAGAGTTTTTTTCCAAAACTCAAATGTTTCAACTTCATATCGAGCAAGAATGCCGGAAAAGAACAGATCGATACAAAACAAAGAATTTTTAATTCTCACAAATTTTGTGGTTTCAAAAATAGGTTATAATAGACTCTTATCAGCGCGATCAATAAAATTATCAATTCTTTCCAAGGGACCTTTTCTGTAGTAAAATGCCTATCAGAAGCAGAGCAAACATTAAGACATATCGTTCTTAAGCATGTATCAAGAGAATTGAAGTATAATCCATTATTGGAACGATCACAGTGACTGAACATTGAGTAATTCATATTCATTGAGACACTAACATTAACATATATTTCACCACCATATCCATAATATGTTAAATATCATCGAAGAAACATTTTGAAATGTTTAAGTTTTGATCATCATAAGACCTTACTTGATATATTCATACATGCCCCAACCAAACATCCGAAATAATCTCGTTATCATTCAAACACAGCACAATAACATTCTTAAAATGGCCATTTACTCATGATATCATTAGAATTGTCACTGTATCTAAGAATGAAAATGATTTCAAATATTCTTGATTATATGTAATCGTTTGTTTTGGTTCTATCAGAGGTATGTCTGCATTACAATGAAGAGAATTGAAGAATTGTAATTGATAAGTGATTCTATTAGTAAAAGAATTATTTTTTGACGTTGAAACTGCTGTATAAACAGAGAATGATCCTGAATGAGATATGAACGAATGAGATACTTCAAGAGAGCCTTGAACTACACAGAATAGAGTGTTTTGATTATTTTGGAATATGCAATACATCAACTTAGGAAATGCCCCATCGACAGTTACAACTCCACCCCAAGATGGACTGTTGTTATGAACAATGTTAGAATATGACATTAATATTGTTCCTGAGCTAGACCAGAATAGAATGCAAATCCAATGAGATACCTTGTTGTTTGAGTAAGTACAGTGTGAGCTTGTGAATGAAGATGGAGAATGGATACGAATAACAGATAGTTCCTTAGCATTGTTCATTGAACTGTTTGTGTTGTCAAATATCTGATTACCTGAGTTTAATAAAACTGAACTATATCCATATGTAGTAAGAGAGCATTTTGATACAGATAGATACTCCACTTGATTTGCATGAGAAGCAGAAAGACCTGCAAAATGATAGCTAGAAGCAGAGCAGCTAGAAGCAGAGCAGCTAGAAGCACATATCATTCTGAGATCCGAATTAAGAGAATTGAAGTCAATTGCCCCTCCACCCGCAGAACAAACACAGTTATAGAACATTGAGTAATTGGTGCTCATTGAGTAAGAACCACCATTAACATATATAACACCACCACTTCCTGAATATGATAAATATCTTGAGAAGAAACAGTGAGAAATATATATATTTTGATCTACATAAGACCTTCCTTGGTCTATACTTTCCTTTTCACACTCCAAACCAACATCCCAAATAATCTCATTATCATTCAGCCACAATGAAAATACAGGAACAAATGGTGATCTTTTTGATTTGGTTCATATAGATTTTTATTATAAGCAATATTAATAATATATTATAATACAAAAAAAAATCGAAATAATAGTAATTCTAAACATATAACTTATTTGTTTGGTTATTTTGTTTTGTTTTTAAGAAATTTTGTGTTCTTTTTTCGAGAATAATTGGAATAAATGCAACAAATATGATAATAAAATTGGAATACAAAAAAATCGACATATTTTGATGCCAATTGATACATTACATAGGAGGGTGCTTCTTTAAGAATAATTCCAAAAAACTCTCTAGAAAAAGAATATTGAAAAAATAAGATATTTTGAGGAGGAATATTGGTAGGCTTCATAAACTTTAGTTAAAATGAGTGGGAATGCATGAACCATTGAAGAAAAATGTAGCTTCTTTTCGAAAATCTCGTATAAATTCCATACAAACATCATGAATAAAATGTTTTTTTCGATATACAACTTTGATGCTGTTGGTGAGACACTTGATAGGAACATTGTGACAAAACAAATTGATAAATGTCTCATTTCAAGATGACTTTTTGATAAGCAATGGCTAATATTTGAATGAAAACGTTTCGCAAAACGTTTCTAAAGATTATGCAGAGTAAATATTGGAAGGAATCAGTTGTAGTTCAAAGAGACAACGTCTTTGTTTTTGATCCAATAGATCAGGTATAGCAAGGCATGAAAGGGTGTTTTTAAGTCTCTTGGTAATTTTAGTTTACTCAACATAATTGATTGTGAGGGGTGTTCTGAGTTAAAGTCAGCCAATCACTTGATATTTTTTTAGGAAACAAATTTCCTGGGATTCAGTAGTTTTTCTATAATCAAAGAGGATCAATATTCTTCGAATATTTTGTATTTTTGCATATATTTTCGATTAAATCCCAGGGGTGATTCTATTTAAATAGTAAAAATACATGTTTTTAATTTATTTATGTAATTTGAAGTAATTACCTTTTTTCTAAAATTTAAATCATTATCATAAAATAAATTTAAAAATTATAGGTTTTTTACTAATAAAAACAAATTTCTTGGGGTTTTGGGAATAAAGGAAGTTCTCCAAACTTGATTTAATAAATAATCGTTTTAATAATAATTGAAATATTTATTGATCGGGCCGATAAGTGTCACTTTGACCCTTTTTCTATTACCACAATTCTCACAAATCATGGAAAAAGTGGCAAACATCATTGAGTAGTTGTAAATTCAATATAAAAATGAAACACTTTTTAAAATCCCTTGAGAGCTCATATGACAAGTATAGTGAAAGTGCTGATGCACAAAGAGATAAATTAAAACAGATTGAAATTGATTTTAAAAAATTAGACAAAATGGTTAAAAAGCAGCTGAATGTTCCTCCAGCTTCTCCAACAGAAAAAACAGAGACAAGAGGAATCAAATCACCAACTTCATTAAGGCGTAGACCCAAAAAAATGGAAAATATTGAGACACCTGTTACGTTGATAAGGCCTGCTCCTTATCCAATTAAGAATTATGTTCTTCCTTCACAACCATTGGTTGGTCCAGCAAGGTATTACCGACCTAACTCTAAAAAGATGATGGAAGAAGAATACCTTGAAGAATTAAGTGAGCAGAATCGATTTCCTAGTACAATATCTCGAAGAACAAATGATGAAACTCCATTAAGAATTCTATCTACTCCCCTTAGAACACGCAGGAACCAAAAAGAGTCACCAATAGATGAGTTTTTTGAAAGCACATTTTAACATTAATAGAACTCTATGTTTTTATTTCTTGAGAGAACAGAACTAGAAGAGTATCTCAAAGGACAAAGAACATGTCGAATAATGAGACACAAATTAGAGCAAAAGGATATGCTCATTATTTATTCTATAATTATCTAATATTTCGGAGAACAAATGATTAAACACCCTATTTCATGGTTCTTTAAAAAAAATTATTTTTAATGCGCCGTTTTTTGCTCTTTCTCCTTGGTGCTCTTTGTACTTTACAACTTTGTACACTTTGGTATGAAAGAAACCATATTGAAGATATTATAAAGGAAAAAACTTCATTAGATGATAAAACTTTAAACTATAAGAAACTAATGATAAATAATTATGTAATTTCTTCGATCTTTATGTGTGTTATTCTTATGATATTCATACAAACTCCTAAGATAATGTCTAAATGTTTAGGAAGGTCATTATTGTTTGGTTTTTTCTTGTGTTTTATCATTATCAGAGCTACCTGCTATTATTATCAAATTTTTGTTGTTGAATCTAAGTTTAGTTTTAATGTAATGGGATTTTCTGCATTTTTTGAAGAGCTCTTTAAGATTTCTTTAACAGATATTTCCATTGCTGTGATTTGTTATGTTATTCTTCGTCGTAGATTGAATAATTTGATCAATCTTTCCAAAATACCTCTATTTTTGGTTGATCCGATAGATGTCGAAGATGAAGAATCCATTTTGGAAACAGAAGATGATTGCTTTTCCACCAATTTTCAGAATATTCTCGCAATATACTTTGTTTTATCAGTAGCTTTACTCTTTAGGTCAATAATACATGATTCTTATGAGTTTGACTTCATGAAAACATTGAAATTTGATGAAGCTGGGTTCCCTGAACATGTTAAATCATTAATCGATATTAATTCATCATTTCAAACTTCAAAGATTCTCTTTGGAGTGTCTCGGAAAACTTTAAAAGCAAACATTAAAACAAAAGGCATATTCTCTCCCACCATAATATTCTCAGTTAATTATTTTTATTACTTAACGCCAAAAGAGATTTCCACATATTCTCCCATGGTCTCATCCATGATCAACTCAAGAGATAACCTGAAAATTATCATGTTGAATGAGATTCGTATATCGATTTTTGTAATTCTTCTATTTATCACAATTAGGATTGGCTTTGAGGATTTTTATACAGATTCATCATTTTACCCTCAGCTCTCTCTAATTGTCTCATTCTCCATTTTTTACATCATCAACTTCTTCGCAAATGTGTTTTTCAACTCATTTGAGAGGTCCATATCACATAATCACATATGTATGTCGGCAATCGCCCACCAGAATTTAGGACATATCTTCGCCAAAATTGAAAAAATTAACGCAAACAACTATGAACCCACCATTCTCTTCAAGTACCTGTACACATCAGACCCATCCCTTAACGATAATCTGATGAGCATTGAGTACTGTTTAAAGAAAACCCAAAAACCATGAAGATTTCTTTCAAAATAGCTACTGAAAACCTCTCAATAATTTCACAAAAACGAAACAGTTACGGCCAAACATCATTCAAAAAATATCCTCTGGCTCTGAATTTTGTTTCGGCCTGTCAAGGCTAAATGGTCACCTCACTTAATTATGGCTCAAAATCCATTACGTATTATCTTTTTTGGTCCTCCTGGCGCAGGAAAAGGAACGCAATCTGAGCTTCTAATGAAGGAATTTGGTCTTATTCACATTTCTACCGGAGATGCTTTAAGAGCTGAAATAAGAGCCGAAACTCCATTAGGAAAGAGAGTCAAGTCCATTATTGAAGCCGGAAATCTTGTTGATGATGATACCATCATGGACATTATGGAAGCCAAACTTTCTAAGTTTGAAAAGAACCAAGGTTTCATTTTTGATGGTATTCCAAGAACAATTGGCCAAGTTATCAAACTTGATGCACTTTTAAACAAGCTTAATCAACCAGTTACTCATGTTCTTTACCTAAATGTTGATCGCAAGGAGCTTAAGGAAAGAATTTGTGGCAGATTGTTCCACCCAGCCAGTGGCCGTGTTTACCATCGCTCATTCAAACCACCGAAGGTTGAAATGACTGATGATGCAACAGGAGAGCCCCTTATCGTTCGTAAGGATGATACAGAAGAAGTTTTTGATGCAAGAATGAAACAATATGATGACACATTTGAGCCAGTTATAGAATTTTATCGCAATCAAGGTTCTCTTAGAGAAATAGTTCCTCATGGTGAGTCTATTGAAGCCATTTACGAAAAAATCAAGACCTTACTATTTTAAACAATTAAAGCGAATTACTCTTTTTCCAGAATCTCATCTTTGGCATAGTGTTTGTTCAAGTAAAATGGGGTTTTGTTCTCATCAATTATTGGACTCAGGATTTCAAACACAGGTTTTATTACTCTTTGAGATCGAAACACGAATTCTGGAAAGTGCTCCATATTTCGCTTGATTAGTATTTCTGAACATAAACTATAGGAAAATGTATTGCAGTTGTGACATAAAACATTATATCTGTTACTTAGCCATTCAGCCCTTTTAGAAAACTGCTTGCATTTTTTCCGAATTTCATCTAAACTCAATTCAGAATTCCCCATATTATATGTTGAATACAAATTCCCGCTCATAGACGATGGAAGTTTATCAATTTCTTCAGCATAATCAATCCCACAAATCGAATATGATAAATATCCATAATATATTTCAAATTCTTCACCTATAACTACACTAGTATGATACACACCGAGTTTGGAAAACCGGAAAACTCTATTAACATGTGATAAATCATATACATTAACCCGAACTTTAACCATACTATTAATTAACGTACAGTGAGGGTAAAATAATTACCACCAGTCAATGTCGAGCTATTACTCATCATCTGAGAGCGAAGCTGATGAAACAACAATCAAGGACTTTATGAACAAAGTTGATGAATCTCTCAAAAAAGTTCAACTTGATGATAAGGATGATGCTAACAAATTTATTAACGACTATCTGAAGCAAGAGTTATGGAATAAGAAAGAGAAGCCATTGAAGAATGATGATGAAAGTGATGATATAGAGCATACAGAGGAAGCTATTGAGTTTGAAAGAAAGTATAATTTTCGATTTGAGGAAGGAGGTTCAGCAGTCATCGAGAGCCATCCACGAAAAATTGAAGGAGAACAAAGGAAGAACGAAAATGCAAGACAAAGAAAGCGCAGAGAAGATAAAGAGGAAAAAGATATTCATAACGAGGAAGAACAAAAGCGCCTCGATGAAATAGATGAGAAGTACAAGAAGATTTTTGATGAAAAGGGGAAACTATCACCAGAAGAAATATCTGCATGGGTTGCTGAAACATCCAATGTGATTGTTGAAGCACAAGGTGGTGCTTTTCCATATACAGAAACAGATGCAGATGGAGGATTGGCAAGATCATTAGAAGTACTTAATGAAGAAGAAAAAGACGACAAACCACATAAAAAGAATTTTAAGAAACGAGGGTTGAGGCCCAAACCAAGCAATCCAAGACTTGGATCATATTATAGCCATAGAAAATAAATCCTATTATCGTGGTTTCAATTGTTCAAGGTTTAGTACATCAACAAGAGCATATATATCATTATATGCTTCATTTAATGCCTTTAAGAAATGATATTGATTCTTTGATTTGGAAAGAACGAAACGTTGTTGGAGGAAATAGTCATATGCAATAATATTCATTTGGTTTATAGATTTTCGTCTGTTTTCTTGGAAAATTCCAATTTTCGTATATGAGAGCAAAAATTGTTTTAATTCTAGTTTGATTTCATTCTTTTAGTTGTTAATAATAATCATGGATATTGCCCAACTCATGTTAATGGTATATTGTGGGATTTTTAATCGGTACAATTTTTTGTTTTTGTGGAATGAGTTAAGAACAAATCCATTTTTGTAAACATCACCTTTTTTCTCACTTTTTGTAAATTAAATATAAATTTTCTCCAAAAGTGCCATTTTTGCCAATGAATGAAAGTCTTAAGTTACTTTTAGAAAAAGGTAATAAAACGGATGGCAATAAGGAACTATCTAGTTCTCAAAAAGAAGATCCACCAAAACCAAAAACGTATCCAAAGAGATTCATTAATGACTCAAATATTCAAATAACCAAAAACTTTTTTCAACTCATCAAATTAGAAAAACAACTTTTTTTAGAAAGTATGAAATTTTATGATCCTGATAATGATCAATATAAGGTAATCTTGGTGGATAGTATTGAAAATGGGCACAATATATGTAAGAGATTAAAATTAATTGACTTTGGTGTCCAAGAATATTATGAACATGAATTTATGTTGAGTAGAATCACATCTGAGAATTTTGAATCAGATGATCTTATAATCACCACCCCAAAGATATTTCAACATTTATGTTTGATTAATAATAATATCCGTTCCCGCATTTCTTTCATTGTAATTTTTAATGCAGATATAATATTTGAAGAGTATATTCGATATGGTAGTGATTCCTTTTTTGAATTAATACCCCAAACAACGATTTTTCTACTTGTTTGTTCTCGGCTTACTTTTCATGTTTGTTTTTTCTGTGAGCGATATCTGAACAAATATAAGACCTATGGAACAGATGAGAAAGTCATTCCAAATTTCCTTTATCATCGAACAATTTTATTGTTGTCATTTGATGATAAGATTAGTTTTCTATATGAAACATTTTGCGATAATTTTCGTATTGTTGTTTTCACAAGTAGTGAAAAGGCGAGTGAGTTACTTTTTAGTCATTTTCGAAATATTGAACGTTTTCAAAACTTTCATATGAGTAGTATAGAGTTGTCACAGACCAACCCAAAAAAAAAAATCAGATTAAAAACAAAACTCGTGAGTTTTCAATTTTGTAAAAGTGTTAAAACTGAAATTCATAAACCCAACATTTATTTTTTTATCCAACATCAATAAGTGATACTCATGAGTTTTATTTTTGAAGATCTTTTTTATCTCTAGTCTGGTAAAACTCACTATTTTAATTTAACAATATAATTTTTTATCCCCTCATAAATGAGAACAGTGAAAGAGTACAAAGAAATAATAAGTGCACTGAATTTACCTTTTAAAGGTAAAACAAAACAACAATACCATGATTATGTAAGTGAATATATGAGTAATAATACTTACTTAATTCCATATATTGATTCTCCTTATTTAGGTGATGTATCAATATTATACAATCATGAATTAGTTAAAGATGTTGATGATAGTATAAAAAGAGAAGCATTAAAGGAATATTTTAATGCTAACAATGATAAAAAGAATAATGATTTCTTCCTAATTGTTGATGTTAAGAAGGAAGAAATTGAAAATGAAATTAAGAATATTTTAAATAAACCATACAAGAAAGAACAATTACCAGTAAATAAATTAGACAGAGAAAGAATTAAGAATTTTGAACAGGTAATAAATAAACAATATGTTAAACAAATACCAGTAAATAAATTAAACCCTGACAGGATAAAAGTAATTGAAGACAGAGCACAAACAATATTAAATGAAGAATATACACCAAAAATTAACCAACCAAAGAAAATAAAACAATCATTTATTGATTACTTCAGTTATAAACAAGAAGAACCACAAGAAGAAATATATTATATACCTGAGAGAGAAGAATTTATACCAGATGTATACCAAATAGAATCACCAAGTTATATTAAATCAGAAACACCAATTGAAGAGCATGAATATGAAAAAGCTTTAATGATAACTCCACCACATGACTTAAAAGCTCATGATAAACTATTAAGAAAACCAATTAAATTTGATAATGAACCAAAATCAATTAATGAACCTACAAATTATTACTGGAGAAGGGTTTACAGTTTAGAACAAGTAAAGGAAGATATTAAAAAGATTGTTAAAGAGAATTTAAGATTCCACAATATGTTTAAGATTCAAATTGCTTTTGGTCATACTGTAGAGAAATTCACCAACAACATATATACTTACTCACATCAAAGAGCAAATAAAGATTATACACAAAAATCAATGAAATCACAAGTAATTACACAAGTACCAGAAACATTATTACATTACTTAGAATATGTTGAAAGCTTAATAAGAAGTACTTTTGAAAAGCTACATGAAGATAGTTCAACAAGATACATTTGCATAACTAATATGGTAGTTGCTTGCTTAAAGGTAGAACATATACAGGGAGATATTGAATTACCCAATGAAATTAAGAATAATAAATATATTGTAACTTATCCAAATGAAAATAATTTATGTTGGTGGGTATGTTTCTATTGTGGTATTAATAATATAAAGAAAGAAATTAAAAATGAAGTATTAGCTAATGTAAAACAAATGATATATGAATATTATAATGTTACAGAACATCCAACCAATTTTATTAAGAATTATCCAGGCTTTAACATTCATGAATTAAATGATTTCTTAAATCATTACCAGATTAATTTAAGAAAATACATTTATGAAAATGAAACTTTCCAACATCAAGAAGATATTATTACTAGTAAGAATAATAGATTCATTAATGTTTTATTCTATACAGGATTAAATAAGAGTAATAAGCCAACTTCTCATGTTATGTATGTTCACAATGTAGAAAAAGCTATGGGAATAATATTCTGTCCAAATTGTAATTCTTTCTGTTTATCAAATAGGACTAGAGACAGAATACATACAACTAGAGAAATGCAAAAACATATGAAAACATGTAATCAAGAAAAACAAAAAGAAGTAAAACTTACAGCAACAAAACCATTCTTAAAACAATTAGACAGACAACCATTATTTAAACACTTATTAGCTCATGGTTTGATTGATATTAGAGGGAATAACCTATACACACCAATACAAGGATATATTACATTTGATTTTGAAACTTATGAAGAAGTATTAAATGATAATATAACTGATAGTACTACTATTATAAGTAAGTTACATCCTCTATCTGTAGCTATGTCAGTAAAAACAGATATAATAAAATCTTTCTATTATGATATTAGACAACCTGATTTTATTACTTTATTCATGAAAGAATTATTTAATCAAGCTAAGATTGTTAAAGAATATAATATTGAACAACACAGACATTTAATACAATTAAAGCCAATTCCTGATTATAAAAAGATAATGAAAGTATATGATTGTGTAAAGGTATTTGGTTATAATTCTGGTAAATTTGATGATAACTTTTTATTCAATAACTTACATAATAAAGAATATAGAATTGCAAAAATAATTGGAGGTTCCACAAAGTATAAGGCTATTAATGTATATAAGAGAGAAACAAAGGATTATTATATTCAATTAGTAGATGCATTAAACTATACTGCTGGTGGTAGTTTGGATGACTTTGCAAAGAATTTTGGTGGAATTAGTAATTTAAAGGGCTGTTATCCATATGAATCCATGATTGATACAGGTAAGAAAGAATACCTAAATATTTTAAATTCCAAATTACCATTACCTAAAACATGTTTCTATTCATCTTTAACAAATTCAAATATCAGTGAAGAAAAATATAATGGTTATTTGGAAGATATGAAAACAATGAATCACTGGCAATATTTAGAGAAATATAATATTCAGGATACTCAAATTATGATACCTAGTATAGATTTTATCATTAATGATAATAAGAAATTTGGAATTGACACATTAAATTATATGTCTTTATCTGCTTTTGCAAGTGCTAATATGTATATAAGTTGTTATGATAATTTTGATATTAATGCTAATTATCCAATTGATAACAATACTGATTTAACTTACACTTTAGATGATCACAGGAGAAAAGTATTTTCATATAAAAAACAAGATGAAGTTAAAGGAAGAGATATCAAAGATAACATTACTGTTAATGATTATAAAACAGTTTATAATTTATTTAAAACACAATGTTACATATGTCAAAGTAAATTTAATAATACTAGCCATAAACCAACTCTTGACAGAATTGATAATAGTAAGGGTCACAGTTTAATAAACTGTAAACCATGTTGTGAATATTGTAATTGTTATATTAGTAATTTAGAAAAGGAAGAAAGAAAATTGATGATACAATTGAGGAGATATGCTATTTATAATAATTTAACATTTACAATTGATAAGTCACATAAGTATGTTCATGATACTTTAAGAAAGCATATTACTGGTGGTTTATCCAATGTATTACATAGAGTAAACATTAAAGGAGAAACTAAGATTAACAAATTCTTTTATGATGGTAAGAAGTTCCAGAATAGAGATACTAATAATATAGTTACTCACTGTTTTGGTTATGATGCTAATAGCTTATATCCATCTTCATATTCCTCAGAACCACATAAGTTTAATCCTTATGGTAAATTCTTAATGCCTGGTTCTTGCACAGATATAATACAAGGTACTCAAGGTTTAGATATAATTAATGACAGAAGTAAAATATTCTTTGCAGTTGTTAAAGGTTCAATACCAGAACATAGATTAAATGAGGTTGCTGACTTTCCACCAATAATAAGAAACATACAAATTAAAACAAATAAATCTACTATTGGAAAATTTATGTATGATTATATGACTTCAATAAATAGTAAGACAGACCAGGAAGAATATAAATTGACTAATTTAAGTAAAATTACTGAATTCAGTTGCTTTTATTGTTATTATCTATGGTTTTTAATTGATCACTTTGATTTTCAGATTACAGATATAGAAAGTGTAATGATATTTACAGGTCATGACCAATTTAATGGATTTGCTAAAACCCTTATGTCAGAAAGAGTTGAAGCAATGTTAAATAAAAATAAAGGTGTTGAGATGATGAGGAAAATTTCATTAAATGGAAGTTATGGATACAATATTTTAAATGAATCACACTATAACAAAATTAAATTATGTACAGCTAACCAAACTTTAACAAATCACCAAATGGAGAATTTCAGATCAGAAAGAAAATTAGCAGATGATTTATACCAGGTAAATATTGAAAGTGATTCTTATAAGTGTGAGACTCCTTTACATGTAGGTTTTGCAACTTTGGATGTAGCTAAAGTGTGGTATTTAACATTCATTTATGATTTTATTTATAAGTGTGTTGATACTGAGAAAATTCATTTCATAGAAGGAGATACTGATTCTATGTATTGGGCTGTTAGTGGTAACCCAGATAAAGATTATAAACAAGGTTTTGAATACTGTTTAAAGGACCCTGAATTTTATTATAAGTACAAAAATTATTTCTTACCAGATGAATCAATAACAGATATTAAAGAAAGAAAATTAAATGAGAAAAAACTTTTAGGTTACTGTTTGGAAAAAGGTGGTGATAATATGGTTGCATTATGTCCAAAATGTTATACTGTATGGTCAAATAATGAAGAAGATAAACCACAATTAAAAGCTAAAGGTGTAAGCTTGAAGCAAAACAAAAATATAACTCAACAAGATTATTTAAATATTGTTAATAATGGTGGTAGTGTAACAGGTATTAATACAACTTTGCAATGTAAAGGTAGTGGTTATTATAAATTACAAACCTTTAAAACTGCATTAAGTGGAGTACACACAAAAATGAGAGTTCAACCAAATGGTGCATGCTTACCCTTCTTCTAAAAATTTAAAATAATTAATTAAATCATATAATAAATCTCTTGTGTAATCAATAGATATACAATATTTTTCATTTGGATAAGTATTATCGTTTCCAACTCTGTTGGAAAGTGTATTTACCTCTGGTAAATCGTGTATAATAATATAATTTGCTATCCATCTATTAACTGAATCAGTAATATCTTTTTCTAATTTTTCATTTTCTTCATGTAAAGTACTTATTACTTTCTCAACTTGCAATTCTTCCATTTAATTATTGTTAAAATTTTGTTTGACAAAGTCAAAGAACTTTAAACAAAGTTTAAAATATTTTTACTTCTTTTAAATGAGTATTGCAAGAACTGTAAGCAGTATAGCACTAGGTGCTTTATCTCCATTAGGTAACCACACAACTAATAACCCAGTAGTTAACAATAATATAACTATTAATAATTCTGACTCAAAGGATTCCACATTTATAGAACCTAACCCATATAATGAAATTGAAAAACTAACAATCAACCCTGAATTTATTGACTTATTTAATAAGTTATGTATTAATTTGTTAACTGTTAATGATTATGCATTGTTAGCAAATATTATTGATCAAACAAAGAGAATTATATTTACAACTAATGATTTACAATTAATTATTTCCAAATTCTTGGGTTGTGACCAAGTAACTATTAATGTTTTACCACCTCAAATTAATGGTGGGTGTGTATGTAAAATTAAAGAATCAATGTATTTAGATATTGAAAACATTAAAATTAAGAGCAGGGATATGAAATTGATGTATAACACAGCATATAACACACTGAAGGATGATTACCATGTATGCTTAGACAAGGTTTTAAATGTAATTTAAAAGATTAGTAAACTTTGTTTACTGTGTAAAAATATATTTTATTTCACAAAGTGAATTATTTTTATTAAGCAAATGAAGCTAATGCATCTCTTTCACCAACATCATATCCTTTAATAAGATTATATGAGTCTATTTCATCACTTAAAATTTCTTTTCTGGTATTCTCGTAAGCAATCATTAATTCATTAAAGGTTTTATTTAAATCAGTAGCAAGAATTTCAGTAATTAATTTTTCCAAACCTTGTTTAAATAATGGTTGTTTTTCTAAAATTTGCCTTGATTCTTTATCTTCTGGATATTCTAAATTCATTATTTTTACAATAACCCAACCTTTTATAAATTCCCATGCATTAGCCTTTAATTTGATATAGAATAAAGATTTAAGATGTTTAGGTATATCATTAAGATAGTCATTATCAATTAAAGCTGTCCAATAATGTTTCATAATAATGTTACTGAATTTCTTAAATGGTGTTAATTTAATCTTCTTTTTAGCATATTCATGGGTGTATTCAGCATTACCATCATTCCAATCAACATCAATATTATATAAAACATCTTTCTTAAATTTATTCTTTGTCATGTATCTTTCAGTTCCTGCAATCTTATTACCTTCTTCATCAACATCAAAATTAACAGGATTACCAGTCTTAGGGTCTCTTACAGCTCTCCTATCCCTTATATCTGGTTGTTCTCTTGTATATAATTGTCTTTCTGGATATCTTGATTTCCTTATTGTGTTACCATTAACACCCCTTACACTTCCAGATTCATCATAAATAATAACATCTTTAATACCATCACCACTAATATCCCTACTAGCATCATAAGCCCAACCTTTATATTTTTGTTTGTCTTCTGGTTTGTTTCTATCTTCACTAAATGTTTTTTCAACTGATTCCCCTGAATTCATCCAACCAACAGATTTTAATTCTTTATTCATCATTGACAAATTCATTAATTGTTCCATTGCCTTATTTCTCCTTGCAACTCTCTTACCTGTGATATCTTTTGAAGGGTCAATATGTCTAATTTGTTGGTTAATTGCTCTCCTTTGTGCTTCCAAATCTTTTAATTGTTGTTGTTCTTCTGCTGATAGTCTTTTTGGTTTACTATAGTCAGCAACCTTATTTTTAATATCATCTATGTAGCCAAATGCTTCACTCATTGTTTAATTAGAAATAAAAAAATTTAAATTGATATTTAAAATCAGAGAGAAATAAATGCACAAACAGTTTCAGAATCAATAATTTCAGTTTCTACAGAAGTTACTTTTAATCTTGGTATCATATGAGTCATTGCATCTATGATTTCCATATTATTAGCTTTCTTTGCATACCCTCCAGTAGTAGGTATCAGTATATCACCTAATGAGTAAGTAGCAGAGACACATTTTATTAAAACATCTCCATGAGTTGCATATTTACAATAATTACCTGCTGGTTGTATTATATTACCATAGTCATCTTTAATTTCTTCATTAATGATTTCTGTGCATACTCCTATTATATTATTGTTATACTCTGTAGATAATTTAACTATACTTATACAATCTTCATATGGTGATAATTTACTTGCTGGATCTCTGTATATCTTACCTGTTGATTCCACAAAGCAACCAGGTTTCATTTCACCTTCATATTTAGTATAATGGGTAATTGTTTTGCTTGCATTGTCTGTAACAGTTCCAAATACTGTTAAGTTACCTTTAATTTCATGTTCTGTTTTTGTAGCTCCAAATGTACATACATAAGCATTTCTACCAGCAAAGTCAAGTCTGTACTGTGAATTGTCTATTATATCATTAGCTTTATAGACAAAACTTATTGCTCTTGAATGACTTTTACCTACTTGTATCATCATTTCCTGCCCTGATGCTAAATTATCCTTATGTGCTCTAATTCCTAAATATGGTTTGTATGTAAGATTTGTTAAATCAACATGAAGGTGATTATTTAATACTGTTGCTGTTGTGTAATCAGTGGATTGTAATAAAAGATTACTATTGTAAGAGATTCCTGTGAGATTATCAGCTGTAATGTTACCATCTATAGTCACACTATGTGTGAATTCTGTTAAAGGGCTTCCTGTTCCATCATCAGGATTATAAATTATTCCTGACAAATTATTACTCATAGCTGATATGTTAGGACTAGAAAGATTACCACTGAAGAAAGTTGTGTTGAGGTCTGCATCATAAGTAATCCCAACTAAGTTACTAGCTCTAAATATACCACTTACCTCTGTGACATCATCCATTGTAGATAAATATTGTAACTTACTAAATTCATTTTCAATATTGTAACCATTAACAGTGCTCTGGAATGTAACAGACCCTGTAAATACAGAACTATCACCTACTGAAAGTGTATAAGTGTCTATATCATAAGTTACTTTCAGGTTACCAGTCTCAGTAGTGTCAGTTATGATAGTCTTATTATTATCCATATCATAAGTAATAGCCTGTGTTTTATTTTCCAAAGTAGTAATACTACTATTTATTGTTTGTAATCTATCAGGTAATTCTGTTTCAGTTACTATTTCAGGTTCTGACAAACTTACAGGTAAAGTTTCTGGATTATTTGCTTGGTATATAGTTGGTTGAAACATAATATTTAAGTGAAATTAAAAATAATTTAATTGAGTTTTTGATTCTCAATACTCTAATAACAATTGTAAAACAAAATCACCATCATTTACAGTAATATTATTATTTGCATGTTCCTTAAACCATACATTTATATATTGTGGTTCATGTAGGAGTTCCCATTTAAATCTTTTACTAATATCAACATTACACCATGACATAAAACCATCTAATGTGGGTAAACTTGTAATAAAATCTGTATGTATAGAAGCATTACCAACCAAAATATTATTTACTACAACTCTGCAATGAATAAAGTGAATGTATTTTTTGTTATTACTCATTCTAAATTCATAAGGTAATTCAAATTGTTTTGTGTTAACATTGAAATATCTTTTAACCATTTAATACAGTATAAAAATAATTTTATTATAACCTTTGGTTACTAATCTATCTTGGGGTTCCTTTATTCATATAGTGAACTTCTCCTAAACCTAGCACCCAAAAAGTATCTCTACATAACCAAACTTGTACACCTGGTGGATGTAAAGCTGTATTTGTACTGTCTGGTAAGTAATAAACATCATTAGCACCACTATATACAGGATTGAATTGTAACTTAACATTAACTGCAGTTGTTGTATTGAAACCATCAAATACAGAACCTCCTTGTGATCTCTCCAAAGCAAAATTACACATGAAATCAGTATTATCAAATGATGTATTGGCAAATCTCACTCCAGAACTGTTATGTCTTGGCATAACAATGGATTGGATAAAAGATTTAGTAGGTTCAATACAACCATCTAAGTCACTTGCATTTAATTGGTATACTAAAAATTCAGGGTCTATTTCAGTAACTGTACTTACTGCTGTAGGTGGGAATAATTTATCATCAATATTCATTTGTAAATTTCTAACACATGGATTTGTAAATACTGTCCTTTGGTTTGTAGTTGTGGGGAACATTAGAGAAAGAGTTTCAACATTTTCAAAAGGTATTTGAATGCTTGCATTAAGACCACTTGCATCAGGAGCAGTATAAGAAAAGTATTGTAATTGTTGTGCTGGTAATAAAACTGGGTTACTCCTTAAATATTCTTGTATAGCATTATATGTTTCACTACTTACACCAAATCCCATATGTTGACACCTGAATTGTGTTACTGTAAAACCTGTAACTATTGGTGTAACTTGGAATTGTCCAGGTGATATAGTTACCATGTTATCCATATAATCAATAATATTACCACTGTCACCAATTTGGTGGAAGAATCTGTCATATCCCTTAATAGCATCAAAATTAGTATCTAATGTTGCAATTGTATTATTCATAAAGTTAGTAATATCAAGTGATGCTTGTGGTGGAACCATACACCATACTAATCCAGCAGTTGAAAATTGTACTTTTGCAGCTAATTCACCACATAATTTACTTGGATAAATTGAAAATGCTTGAAATGGTAATAAATCACTAATAGGAATTAATGATTTAATTTGTATTGTTGCTGAATTGCTACCATTCTTAAAAGATGTTAATGGGACATATACACCACACACATCAGTTCCCATAACACTTACTGCTTCATAAGTTGAATGTATACCTCTCTTACCTCTCTTTTCAGTAATTGGTTTCAAATTAGAGTAAGCAAAACCTTCTCTTATACATTCTTGTGACATATAACCAGTATTTTCCCTGCCTTCATGTAATACCTTTAATTGTCTGAATATTTGATTACTTCCCTTATATCCAAAGAAGAAATAAGGAATAGTAGTATCATCTTGTGTAACTGGTAAATATGTTGTTAATTGTGGTATCTGTATAGTAATATTTTGAGTTACTTGTAAGAAGGAGTCATTTATTTGAGATATCATATGATCCTTATGAGTTAATTTAATTGTTGTTTCACTAGTTTCTCCACTGAGAGGTAAAGAAATATCATATGCATCACTTGCTAATTGTATGAAACTTCTTGTACCATCATTATGAGGTATAATATCATTAAGAGCTTTAAACCCATCTAATATGTTGCCAGACTTTGGCAAATTTTTACTATTTGCATTATTTGATCTGTTCATTTCATAAGAGATAAAAAATTTTATTTAATTATTATAAAAATGGCATTTGGGAGATTTGCAAAATTAATTGCTTTTGTTCCTGCAACTGTTAATAAATTATTTAAAGCACCACAGATTATAAGTAAAAATAAAATACTAAAACACTTACCTGGTATGAATTTAGTGAATAAATTTTATGAAAATGTATATGATCCTCAAATTGAAAAGTTAAATGAAAAAATGGGTTTACCTTCAGAGTATAAATTAAAAGTTTAATAAGTAATATTTATTATTTTTATCTCTTAGTAAATGGCTTGGGGAGTATTTAAGAAAATAGGATCAGGTATTAAAAAGGGTGTTGATTTTGTAGGCAATACAGTAATGCCTACAGCTAGAAAAATAATTGAAATTGCAAAACCTTTATTAAAAGATACCAAATTTGGTAAAGTAATAGAAAAATCAGATGATATTTTAACATATGGTGAAGATGTCAAGAAGAAAATTGATAAAACTGGCTTGTTTACTACAAGAGGAAAAACTCAGTATAATAGTAGTAAATTAATGCAGCCAGAATTCACAGATGATGAAGATGATGATTTTGAATGAGTATAATTTTGAATTTATATTTTTAATTTAAGTTAAATGAGATTCAACAAGTTTGAAAGCTCTTTTTTTAACTGTGTTAAATGAGTGTAAAGGTACTAAAAAGATTAAACAGTGTAGAACCAAGAAATTTTGATAACATAGAAGATTTTAATACATATTATAGTTTACATAAGGAGGAAATTGATGGTATGACAACTCAAGCAATAAACAAATACTATAAGATACCTGGCATGCATCTGACAAAAATAAAAGGTGAGTTAAAAGCTAAATGTGTTACAGAAACAACTAACCCAATAGAAGATTTAAGACTTCAACTTGATAATGCTAATGAAGAAATCAGATTAATGAAAGTAACAATAAAGAAAATGATAAAAGAGATAAATATTTTAAAGGGTGTTGAGGGCTTGTCTAATATGTGACAAATCAATAATTTTTACTTCACTACTTTTACTATTTGCATATAAACACTGATCATTTTTAACTGTGCTATATAATCTTTTTAATTCTTGATAATCTAATCCTTTAATTGAAGAGTTATTATATATAGTGGCTAACTCTCTAGGAGAGAAACCATTATAAATACAAATACTAGTTGCCTGACTCCTAATTGCTGAACTAATAGCATCACCAGTAAATTTTTGTGTGCCAAAGAAAGTTATAATATTATTGTGTCTATTTTTAGTAATGAGACTTTCAAAATAAGGATCCTTAAATAATTTAGAGTAAGCTATATCATCAAATATTAATATTGTGTGTAATCTTGTATTCTTTTGGTTATAATCTGGGAATTTTTCCAAATACAAAGCATTCAATAAAACATCTTTTTGTTTTAACTTGTGTAATTTTCTTGTGTTAAATAATTCATTGTACATATTTTTATAATACAATAGACCATTAATTATTTCCTTTGCTTCATTATGTGCTATTGTAATATATGGAGTAGTTAAAGTTTGAGAGAGATAAATAAAAGTATCATCAGTAATCTTACCATCACCAGTAATATACAAAATTAAATGTGGTAATTTTAATCTGTCAAGTTTTAAAATCTCTCTCATGAATAATAAAGTTTTACCTGTACCCTGTTTTCCCACTGCAATATTAACTGAATTATAAAATATTAGAGATTCTGGGTGTATTTCTTTAATTTCTGTCTGATCTCCCTTATCAGTTTTCTCTGAGAGACTTGTAATTATGTCAGCATCAATTTCTAAACTTAGCATATTTTAAGTAGTATTAAAAATAGATTTTTTTATTGTGGTATAATTTCATAATCATAATATGTAACAAATTTATTATCTTTGGATGTAAAAGATTTTGGAGTTGTATTTAAAATTATGTCATGATGCTTATTACTTGTAAATTGCTTCTTTGCTAATTTAGATTTGTCAACTTGAATAAATATTTTACTTGGGAACTTATCCTTTAAATTTGTTAAAACAGAACAGTAACAATAAGGTGTTTCAAATGTGTTTTCACACTTTAATACTACTTCTGTATTTTGTGGTAACTCTTTAGCTATCTGATGTATGTATTTATACATTTAAGTACTGATAAAATAATTAAATGTTTGTAAAACTTTCTCTTTATCCTCAACTATAGGCATACACTGATATAATGGTATTAATTGTGGTTTTTCAATTTCAGGATGAATAAATTTAACTTCTGCATTACCTCCAGTATATTTTATAAATCTTGCTAATCGGTCAAAAGTTCTCTGTTTTTTCTTTAATCTATTATTCTTATCAGTAACTGATACTTGCAATAATTGGTTTGGTTTCAAATTTAATAATCCCTTATTTTTTAAATTTCTTTTTACTTGTAATAATTCTTGTTCTTTCTTACCAATATATTCCCACTCCAATGCTGGATTATTATGCATCTCCTTAGGTGTATATCCTGTACTTCTGTTAACTTTATTATTATAAAACTTTCTCAATTGTCTCACTTTATCAAAATCATTAAACAAATCATTATTGACATCAACACCTAAAGCATCCCTAAATGTTTTAATCACTCTGTCTACAATTCTATTATGGTTGGAATATGGTGAAGAATTAGAATATTTTTCTATTGGTAAGTTTAATGCTTTCAACCCTGATTCACCATCAAATTTAATACCCTTAATAGGTGTCTTTATCTTTTTCATTATATTTTCTATAGCTTGTAATAATTCCTCTTGACTTTTAGTTTCCAAATTGAATATGAAAACATATTTAGTGTTAATACCTATCATAAATAAAATGTAACCTGTTGATTTCTTGTTAACATTTCTAACAGAGTTAGAAAGTGTATTTGTCTCTGTCAAATCATATTTTAATTGCATTAAGTCAACTTCATAATATCCTGGTTCTCTCCAAAATGTAGGTTTCTTCAAACCTTTACTATATATCTTTAATTTACCATCTTTAATTTTATTACCAAAAGGATTTTCTAATTTTGATTTTGATACTGGTTTCTGTTCCTTGAGTTCTTTTTTAGGTTTCAATAATTTTAATAAGTATGCTGAGTAAGAATATCTTTTACCATCAATTATAAAATCATTGGTAGGTCTTGGTATTCCTTGTATTAATACATTTGGTAATAAGTTATCTAATTCTTCCTTATTAAATGTTATGTCTCTATCTTTAAAATAATTTAAATCATGTTCAAGATATATATTAACCTTTTCCATATTTGTTTTTTCAGCTAACATATCAAGATATAAACCATAAATACCCTTTAATTCATTGGTGTTATTAGTATGCTTTGTAAATTTATTTAATAAAGTAATATAATTTAATTTTTGTAAATTATCTGTTATAACTTCACTTATTAAATCTCTGTAAGGTTCTGCTAATTCCTTTAATTCTTTTTTCACTGGACCTGTAATTTTAATAAAGTTAAGAGGATTATATAAGTGTAAATACTGTTGGTACTCTTCTAATGGTTCATTTTTCTGTATTCTTTCATGTAATATTAACATATTCTTTTGATCTTGTAATTGTTTTTCCTGTAAAGTATCCATAAATTTTTTCTTATCTGGTTTTTTATTCCTTGGGTCATGCTCAATTCTGTGTCTACTTATGTAATTATCATATAATTCCTTAACATTTCTAACTCTAAACATTGCCTTCATAATTCTGGCAAAAGGTTCAAAATCAACAATGTCAGGATCGGCTACCATTTCATTTATGTATTCTTCTATTTCTCTAATAGTATCATCCATTTAGATAGTATTAAACATTACCAGACTAGAGATAAAAAAGATCTTCAAAAATAAAACTCATGAGTATCACTTATTGATGTTGGATAAAAAAATAAATGTTGGGTTTATGAATTTCAGTTTTAACACTTTTACAAAATTGAAAACTCACGAGTTTCATTTTTAATCTGATTTTTTTTTTTGGGTTGGTCTGTGACAACTCTATACTACTCATATGTGCATTTTTAATGGAAATAGTTATGATGAATCTATCTTTAATCATTGTCAACATATCATATTTGTTAGTTCACATTTCTTTGAGAAGGAACATTATCTTTATTCAGATATTTTTGTATTTTTTGATTTTTTTGATTTTTCATTTGATTCTTCATCTGATTCTTCATTTTATTCTTCACTTTATGAAAAGATAGTATCAACAATTAGCAAATCTCAACAGTTTTATCTTTTTATTAATCTTGTTGGACTTCAAGACATTAAATCATATAGTAAATTGAAAACGATATACAAACCATATTTCCTTAATGAAGAACATCAAGAGTATTTTAGTATCTTATCTTCTT
>Ga0209639_1000422_pt1 | contig 60671 bp, 57 predicted proteins | sample EPASupsiteHSE605_FD_187268 | JGI IMG/M metagenome (GOLD analysis project Ga0209639, IMG submission 187268) | Bioremediated contaminated groundwater from EPA Superfund site, New Mexico - Sample HSE6-05 (SPAdes) (version 2) | ecosystem: Environmental > Aquatic > Deep subsurface > Groundwater >... | reverse complement strand
CCGTGTTTTCAGTATTTGAACTTTCCGCGGCTCCCACAGCAGGGATTACCATGAAAAGTGCACACAATGCAACCACTATTGCTTGTGTGAATTTTCGCCTAATTTTATCGCCTCCGTGTCCTAAATCTTAAAATAAATGATGTAGGACTTTTTTTAACACCAACAGTTCATTGACCATGTTATATAAAGGTTTCGGTTTATTTTGTTTTTTAAGGCCATCTTTAAGCTTATTTTTTTAAATAAAGCGCTTTGAGAGGTTTTCTTTAGAGCGTTAATTGGAATAGACCAAAGAAGGTTTAAATTCCCAAAAAGTCATCAAATCATGTCCAAATTCAAAAAATAATACACGATCAGGACAATTATTATTGGAGCTCACCAATTAATATATTTATTGACCTGAACTAGCGGGGTTAGAATAATTTATTAATACCATAATGGAGCTAAATTTGAATTTAAAGATTATTTTAGCTTTATTTTAAAATTAAGTAGATTAGAATGTTCAATCAATTTAACTGTATTTTTCAACTTTTTTGGGATAGGATACTCCTGGAAATCCCTGAAATATTCTCGGAAATTTAAGGGTGTATACTATGGAAATTTAAGGAGATATACTTGGAAATTTTTGTATACTGATACAACAACCATTAAAAACCAATTTGTGTATCAGTACAACAGATATCTTTTATACTTAAATAATGGCTTTTTACGTGGATTAATATTATTTAACGTTAATATCCACAACCATCACTCCAATGTACTTTGTGATAATAATCACAATTAAGGTTAGAATGCTTATATTGGTGTGAAAATACATAAACGAATGGCATAAACTGGGAAAAAAATAGTGCACCATTAGTTAGGAGTGTAAAAATGGAAAAAAGTATCAATAATGAAAAATCTGAGGGTTCCCATCTTATTGATATTTATAGGAATGAAAAATATCGAAATTTTGTCCAGAAAATGTACGATAGTGGCAATGAACAGATGTTCGCCCCAGTTTACTCAGGAATTCCCACTTTCTGGAGAACTAAATCATGCCAGTATTTCACGGAAATTGACATCGCCCTGGCTGGATACCCAGTTGACCTGGCATCAGGAGTACCAGGGGCACGTATGGGGCCCCGGGCCATAAGGGATAAATCCAGCTACACCGGGGGATACATGAACCATTACAATGGAATCATACCCTTTGATATCTGTAAAGTTGCTGATGTAGGAGATGTCCATTTAAACAATTCTTATTCCATTGAAGAGATCCATAGAGATACTGAAGATTTTTATAAAGAGATATGGAATGATGGTGCCCACCCTATTACTGCTGGTGGGGATCACTCTGGAACCTACCCCATACTGAAGGCCATTGGGGAAGATAAACCAGTAGGCCTGGTACATTTCGATGCTCACTGTGACACTGCACGGGCCATTAATGGTGGCAAAAATTCCAGTGGAAGTATCCTTTATCACGCTGTTGACGATGGAGTTCTGGATCCCCGGAGAACAGTTCAGATAGGTATTCGAGGTTCTATGGAACCCTTATGGGACTTTTCATATGAAAGTGGTATGCGCGTATTGCACATTGAAGAATTTCACCAGATGGGTGTTTTAAAGGTTATAGAGGAAGTTAAGAAAGTTATTGGCAAGGGTCCCACCTACATTACCATCGATATTGACGCCCTGGACCCGGCCTATGCACCGGCTACTGAGGTTCCCACCCCGGGAGGTTTAACCACCTATGAGATGCAGCAAATAATCCGTGGACTTCAGGGCGCAAACCTGGTTGGTGGTGATGTTATGGAACTATCTCCCCCTCTAGATGGTGCAAATGGCGTGACCGCAATCACTTGTGCATTTATGATGTTCGAAATTCTGTGCGTTGTTGCTGATTCAGTTGCCTCTAAACGTAACAATACCCCTGGTTGTTAATTCTAATGGAAAAATAGGGGATTTGAAATATTTTATAAGAATATAATAACATTTAGGGTAACCAAGAATTTTATGCAATGAAAGTAGTGTGAAAACTTTACCCCACATGAAAAAAATTGGTTATTGGAAGACAAAATTTCACTCCCCCATGAAAAACTTTATATACATTGGTTCGCATAATACCATACGTTCGAGAATACACGAACCAAAAATTCTATGATTCAGACAAGTAAAGAAAATGTGGGATAAGCCGATTATGAAAATTATCAACATTTCCATTCTCGGATAAAATTCAAAAAAATCAATAGCAGCAAGATTAGGGAGGAGTTAAATGAAATCAGAAGATCTTAACAAGGAATGCCCAGTATGCGGTTGTAAAGATAAGACTGTTTCCCAGAGAAACAAGAAAACTTCAGTTGACACTTGCTACATCCCCCATATCCCAGATGGGAATGTGGGAGTAATAATTTGCAGTGAATGCGGCCATGTATTTGAATACTGCAAAGAAAGGAAGTTAAAACAAGAAGTAAAGAAAATTCAACTTTAAAATTTTATTTTATTACCTACTTAGAAACCTCACTAGTTTTCAAAAAAACCAAACTAAGTTGTTCCCAAAAAATCTTAAATTCACATCACTTTAAAATTATTTTTTCACATAAATTAAATCTAACCACCAATTTTTTTTTAACTAGGTTACATCAATTTCTCAAAAAGAAACCATCAATGTCTAATATCCTATTTTGGATTCTAATTTTGTTTAATGGAATAAAATGTAAAAAAATTAGATGTTTGTTTGGGATTTAGAGTTACAATATGATCTATGAATTAGATTGTTTCCTGACCGGAATTTATTCATAAAGTTTATATTGTAAGCACATCACAACATTGATCAGTACAAGAAATATAGGCGGGTGGATTATGGCTAGCAATGAAGTTATCTATGATTGTTTAGATGACAAGTTAGAGAGGTCCTTTGATTATTTAATTGAAGAAAAATTAAATGAATGCAAATCCAAATGTCAATAACCAGTTTTAATTGGATAAAAAAACTTTCAAGTAAAGTAAGATTTCAAAAAAATATGCTTAAATACTATTTCCCAATATTACTAATCCCAGTTATCTTAAACTATTAAAAAATTAATTTTCGTTCATTTTCATAATTTAGTTTTTAGAGTGTCTATATTGTTAGATATTTCCATTCTAACCCCCTAATGAAGAATACACCTTAAAGAATACTTTTTTTAAATTCTTTGCCCAATTCTTTCCCTATTAAAAATCTTATCTAATTAATTTTTTTATTAATATTTCTAATTAATTTAAGGCTTGATAACGCCATAAAGAATATATGAATGCTATTATTATTACAATCAGGATTAAAAACAATGCCCAATTTATACGGGCTGTTTTTCGCCTGTCGTCATCCGCTGCTTTTTGGTAGTTCTCTAATTCCCGATCAATATCATCAATAGCCACTAATACTCCCCCTTAGCTTCTTGCAAGCTGAGTCTTCGTAAATATTTAATTTAACCCTTCATTTTTTGTAATAATCCTTTAACTTTAGCATCTAAATTATCCGCATGGTGCAAGGCCACTGCTTCTGGTATTTTAGGATCAACCGGGGATCCCCAACCATTACGAACTTCACCATGATGGCTTAGTATCAAGTGCAAGAGTTGCATTTGCAAGTTATCAGGCATATCCATATCCATTGAATTGATTTTCTCCTTTACCATATCCGCAGATATGAAAAGATGATCCAACATTTTTCCTTCATTGGAAATATCAATACTAATAAGATCATAATCATAGGCCTTTAATTTCCCCACATCATGCAGGATCGCTCCAGTGTAGAGCAGATCCTTATCCAATTGAGGGAATATTTGACAGGCGGTTTTACAGATCTCCAATACTTCCACGGTGTGTTCCAGTAATCCCCCCTGGTAATTATGATGGTGTATTTTCGCAGAAGGGGCAGTGGAGAATTCTTGAGTAAATCCCGGGTCACAGAAGAAGGCCTGTAGAAGATCTTTTAAGTAAAGATTTTCCATACCCTCAATAGTAGTTTTAATCTCCCGGATGAGTTCTTCAGGGTCTTTATTACAGGTTCTAATAAAATCATCAAGGTGGTACTCCTCTTCATCCAGGGCCTGGAAACTGTCGATTTTAATGCTGAAGTTCTGGGAATTACGAGGAAACTCATCAACATTACCAGCTACCTGGTAGATACTTTTCTGGTTAATATCTTCAAAGATCTCCTGAGCATCTCTATTGGGAAACATACGAGCGGTTATTTCACCAGTTTTATCCGTTAAACTGAATTCAAGGTAATCTTTACCATTTCTAGCTGTTTTAATGGTTGCACTGGCTATGACAAAGGAAGTGTTGATCCTTCTGACGGTGTTTAAATTTTCAATGAAATCATCTTCTTTTTTTAACATGAAATCTCCCCGAGTAACGAACTCATCTAGAGTTAATGTATGATTATCAGATTATTGTAGGAATGATAATATGATTATTAGTAAGAATGATAATAGAATATATTTTAAAGTATTTTATCTTTAATGGTTATTTTTATTTACCCTTTTGGATCAGGGCGTATACAAAAGAGTTGTTAATCCGCTAATTTCCCCTCTTAACGAATTGAAAAAAAGTATTTACCGATTTAAGAGGTTTAATATATAACAAAAAGTTTTTAATAAAATTTTCTACTAAAAAAATTAATGATAATAATTGGTTAAAGATTCAATTGGTTAAAGATTTTCTAATAATTACATCAAAAAAAAGGATAATATAAAAGAAAATAAGGTTAAAAAGAAATAATGGTAATTCTATTTAAATAAAAATTAAGAAAACGGGCTCTAGTGAATAATTATATAATTAGACAGGAAAGAGAGGGTTTTAACCAGATAATTTTTAAAATAAGGGGTGTTTATTTGACCAGTATTGACTTTTTTGGTGGTGTGGATGAAATTGGGGGTAATAAAATCCGGGTTAATGGTAAACAGACCTCTTTCTTCCTTGATTTTGGGATGGGATTTTCACATGCCAATGATTATTTGTCCGAGTTCCTGCAACCACGAAAAGCCAATGGTATATGTGACTTTATAAAACTGGGTCTGTTACCTTATATAGATGGCATATACCGGGAGGATTACCTACGCCACGTGGGTCTTCCTTACCCGGATGAACCTTCAGTCGATGGGGTTTTAATCAGCCACTCCCACGTGGATCACGTGGCTTATGTCCATCACCTGCGGGAGGACATACCAATTTATCTATCCCAAGAATCTTACCTGATTTTAAAAGCCCTGGAAGATACTGGGGCCGCATCATTCTCGGAGTATCTTCATTTGAAGAAATCCTTTTATCTGGAACCTAAAAAGCGAGGGGAGGGTTACATGCGTTCTCGAGCTAATATTGTTGATCGAGACCTTAAGATTGTTAAACCTTACCAGAATTTTGAGATTGGTGACTTTAACCTAAAATCAGCTCCAGTTGACCATTCATTACCTGGAGCCACGGCATTTATCGGGGAAAATGAAGATGAAACCATTGTATACACTGGTGATCTTCGTTTCCATGGGCGGCATCCTGAACTCACCCATAAATTCATTAAAGAAGCCCGGAAGGCCAAACCCACCATTATGATCAGTGAAGGAACACGTATTGATAAAGATGATAATGTCAGTGAAGTTGAGATTGAACAACATGCTGTTGATACTGTAAGCAGGTGTAAAGGCCTGGTAGTGGTTAATTATCCAGTAAGGGATTTGGATCGGCTTTTAACCTTTTATAAAGTAGCTAAGGATACAGGAAGGGAGCTGGTGGTGAGTCTTAAACAAGCCTATATTTTGAAACTTTTTAATGAAAACAGTTACGAATACCCTGATTTAGCTGATGTTATGATTTATAAACCCCGTAAAGGTTGGGGTCTTTTGGGTAATGATAGTTTCGCATGTGTGGAGGATGAATGGTTATGTGCCAGTGATATTGCCTCTGACCAGTGCCTCCGGGACTACAAAAAATGGGAAAGGGAATTACTGGAAAATGACAATGTCTTGACCTATCAGGACCTCCAGGAAGATCCCCAGGATTATGTTTTCCGTTGTGACTTTTTCGAGTTAAAAGAATTAATTGATATAAAACCAGCCAATGGTGTGTATATCAAGTCCAGTACTGAACCATTTGATGAACAGATGGAAATAAATGAAAGGAAGGTTCAAAATTGGTTGAAGTTATTCAATTTACCTCTTTTAAATGAAGGCTTCCATGCATCTGGGCATGCCAATGGTGGGGAGATCCTGGACATGATACGCAAGATAAATCCAGATAAGTTATATCCAGTTCACACCACCCATAAAGACAAATTCCTGGAACTACAGAAGGATGGGATTAAAGTTATCTATCCAGAATTAAGTGAATAAAACATTGAAAAAAAAGTTTTACGCCCCCTGAAAAACTTTTGAACATAATGTAGATTTACTGGTGTAAATCATTTATAGTAAATAATTTATTTTATCAATGTCGACGCATATCCATTGTCTTTCCTATTTTTTAACAACCCCTCAATTAATTGTAACCCATTGTGAGAAGAACACCCAATATTAAGGATGCTGCAAACAAAAAAATAAATCCAATTAAAGGTTTATCTGCGTTTTTAATCCCTAAAAACTGTATGAAATAATCGCCATCAATAACATCATTTTCCCGGGCATCTTTGATCCCACTTTTTGGAGTTGAATCTCGGGTTATACTCCTTTCAGGGGCAGACGAGGTGAGTAATGAGGAATTATATTTTGGAGAATTAGAATCCATAGGATTAGGATTTTTAAGATTATTATTTACAAGAGTATCTGAAGTATTAGACCTTCCAGTACTAGACCTTACAGAATTAGAATTTACACTATTAGACCTTGCAGAACTAGACCTTGCAGAACTAGGGCGTGTAATAGATTTTTTAGATTGACCAGTTTTTCCTGCAGATTTTTCAGAAATTCCAGGTTTTGAAGTATTACCTGGTTCGGGGATAGTTTTTGGTTTAGAAAATGGTCTAGAAAATAGATTTCTAGTTTTTGGTTTAGAAGCAGAACTCCCAGCACTAACCCCCGGAACATCGATTACATTAGATATTCCATTTTTTTCATTAACGGCCTTTGTATTGTCAGAGAGAACATTTCTATCATGGTTATCCTTAGAATATCCATTATTTACTGGATTACTTTTAGATTCAAACTGGCTTGGGTTGGAAACAGTCAAATTATCTGAATTCTTTTCAATTGGAACTTTATCAAATGGAACAGCCCCCATATCCCTCACAGAGGTTGGTTGATTCTCTTTAAAAACATTTTTGGATTTTTTCGAGATTTTTAATGTTTTTCCATCTTTATGTATGCTCTGGTTAATGGGTAGTTTTTCATCATTTTCTGTTGAAACTTCTTTGTTATATTCTTCCCGATAATAAGCTCGGTTTTGGGATTTTAATCCTCGCTTTTTGGATTCTATGTGGAAAATTGCATTTTCAGCGTAGGTTTTCAAAATACCCTTTTCTTCTGTTTTAACTTTATCCAGGGGTTCCAATGCCCTTTCATCACCAATACTTCTCAGGGCTTTAACTGCTTCCAGTTTAACCCCCGGATCATCGTAACTTAATGCATCGATAATGCCATTAACATCTTTAATAAGTTTTAATTTTCCTATGTCTGGTTTTTTATCTTTGGAGTTTATTTTCCGGTAATAATTCCTATTCTTTACCCCTTGACTATCAGATCCTTTAAATGAGGGGAAACTGATGGATTCTGATTTTTGTTTTAGTTGATAAGTCTCATCTTCAAAATCATTACGAGAAGCCTCATCTTCAAAACCATCATTTTCCTCATTATTAAAACCGTGTTCGAAATCATCGAGTTCGGTTTCAATGAATTTATCATTTACATTCAGTGAAATATCTTTATCCGGCCCATTATTTTCCTTTAAATAACCATCAATATCATCAATGTAGGTTAATGAACCATAACATTCACAAGAGACAAAATCTTCCTTTGATTCGCCTTTTTCAAGTTTATAATAACCGCCACATTCCTGGCATATTAAATATCCCATTTTAGAAACACCTGTATTATATATAAAAATTTTAGAATATTTTAAAATGATATTTTTTCCATCCATATTAACTGTTTTTAAAGGACATATCTTTTCAGGTATTTTTACTACACCACCAAAGGTTACTACCAATCAACGTATGTTAAAATCAAATATGGTTAATTTAACTTAGCCTAACCCTGAAAAAATATTTTATATTACTGTTCATCCAAAATAAACAGTTAATATGGATTTTCTAAAAATAAGTTCATCGTCCTATAAAGATTTGGGGGAATTATTATTCATAGATCTACTTCAATTCAGTTAGGGTATTTTTTACATCCTTCTTCAATTCCCTTCATCATTTTGGATTTCAAATCTTCATAATTGGTTATAGCCCCTGGACCAATGTGTAATATGATGTCCCCTGGTTTAGAATTTTTAATCGCATATTCCCCGGCGGTAATCATGTCTTCTGTTGCTATTTTAAGAGCTTTGGAATCTTTAGCCCCTTCTAATACTTCCTGGGCTGATTTCATGTCCAGGATACCGGTGGTCTCATTGTATCCACTGGCTATGATCACCTGAGCATACTCTCCCAGTATTTTCCCAATTTCAAGCTTGTCCCGGGGATTGGTACTGTCAGGATTATCCATTAAAATCACTAGGTCTGATTCGTCCTGTGAAAATTGTTTTAAAGTAGATATGATACCTTCTGGTACAAATGCAGCGTCAAAGTGTATTTCTCGACCAGAATAATCCCCTATATATTCTAAGTGTCCAGGAATTCCTTTGAATTTGTTTAAACCATCTTTTATGGATTCCTCTTTCAGACCATATGCTAATGCAACAGATGCTGCGGCAACCGCGTTTTCAAAGTAGTATCCCCTAAGATTGAACTTTGTTTCAAATTCTCCTTCCCTGCCCTTGATTTTATATTTGATTCCGATGTTTCCGTTTTTAAGATAACCAGAAATATCACAGCTACCTTCTTGTGAGCAGTAATATATGGTTTTGTACTGTTGGAGGATGTCCCTGCACCGTGAACTGGATACCAGTATCTCACTGGATCCAGTGATCATGAGCTTCCGTTTGGTGTATTTTTCCAGTGATCCTTCAAATTCCGATAAATGATCAGAATAGATATTGGTTATTAAACCCACCTTTAACCTTAACTCCGAGAGAAGTCTGATCGTGCCGTGGGGTAATTCCAAGACTGCAATATCGCTTTTAAGATGGTCTCCCCTAATGATTCCATCTACAATAACTTCACTTAATAGATTACCAGAAAGGGAAGAGCAGGTCCATACAGTGTAACCTGCATTTTCAAAGATTTCAGAAATGATATGGGTGGTGCTGGTCTTTCCCAGGGTCCCGGTTACACCTATTACATCAATATTAATGGCTTTATCTATAATTTGAGATATATCTTGATTAATAAGTAATTTTAATTCGTTGTCTATCAGATAATGTCTGATTGGGGAATCTTTAGGTATATTTGGGGAAATATATACTGCATCCACATCCTCAATATTAATGGGGTCATCCCAGCCCAACTGGAGATTAACTCCTTCCCCCGCCATTTTCCGGAGGGTTTTTTGCACGTTCTCGGGGAATTCCTCCATTTCTTTTTCATCAGTTATTTGAACCTGGTGACCTGCATAATTTAAAATCCTGGCTGCTGGTCGCCCAGCATTACCTGCACCTATTACAACACACTTCATGTTAAATTCTCCACAGTTAAATTACCATTCCCGATAAATAAACTTTAAGCATTCTAAATTAAAAATTATACTATTAACTGTTCTGGAAGGGATGATATTCCATTTACCATCCTATTCATTTTTTGAATCAAATATCATCGAAGACAATATTATATCAATATTTGTAACATATTAACCTTTTCCAACCATTAATATCTTTAAAGTAGTATATTAAGGTCTCTTTTTTAATAGTACACACAAAACATGATTGTTTTTGGTTAACACTTTTACAAATGTTTTTAAACTAAATCGAAATAATGACAAGCTTGTTTTTAATATATGAATATATTCATGGACTATAATAAATTATTTTCAGGTTATAATAATTTTTATTAACCTTATAATAAATTATTGGCCAATGCCAGATCTAAAAAAAGGATAAATAGAGGCAAGTTTAAACAAGTTATAGGAAATGTAATTGAATAAATGAATAAATTGAAAAAGTAGTTACTTTTGTTAAATTAGTTTAGTGCTGAAAAATAATTATAAAAAAAACATATCTAAATTTAGGAGTGTTTTGAAATGGCAGTTAAAATCAATGAAAACTACCTGTTAATTAAAAGCAATTATATCTTCGCTGAAATCGACGAACGAGTTGAAAAATATCAAAATGACAATCCAGAAGCCAATATAATACGTATGGGCATTGGAGATGTAACCCGGCCTTTACCACAGGCAGTTATTGAAAAGTTCACTGAAGCAGTGAAAGAAATGGGAGAAGCTGAAACATTCCAGGGTTATGGCCCCTATCGGGGATACGACTTTTTAATTGATGAAATTATAAAGAATGATTTCAATTCTCTGGGCATTGAATTATCCAATGAGGAGGTTTTCGTCAGTGATGGGGCCAAATGTGATACCGGGAATATTCAGGAAATATTCGGTGTATCCAGTACCGTGGCTGTTACTGACCCTGTTTATCCAGTTTACGTGGAAAGTAATGTTATGGCTGGTAGAATCGGACCCATGGGGGACGATGGACGTTATAAGAAACTAGTTTACCTTCCCTGCACTGAAGAAAATGGTTTTGTACCGGAGATCCCTAAAATACCTGTTGATCTGATTTACCTGTGTTACCCTAATAATCCCACTGGCACGGTCCTAACCAAAGAACAGCTAGCAAAGTGGGTGGAATATGCTCGGGAGAATAATTCTATTATATTATTTGATGCTGCTTACGAAGCTTACATAACAGATGATGCCATCCCCCGCAGTATATATGAAATTGACGGTGCCCGTGAAGTTGCCATTGAATTCCGAAGTTTCTCAAAAAATGCTGGTTTCACTGGTACCCGATGTGCCTATACTGTGGTTCCTAAAGAATTAATGGGTTATGACAGTGAAGGGAACCCTCATTCAATTAACAATCTCTGGTATCGCCGACAGACCAGCAAGTTCAATGGTGTTTCCTACCCTATACAGATGGCAGCCAGCGCAGTTTACTCCGCCAAAGGGCAAAAAGAAATCAGAGAATCTGTTGATTATTACATGAATAATGCTTCCATTATAAGGAAAAGCTTGAAGGATCTTGGTTTAAGTATATATGGAGGGGTTAACTCTCCCTACATCTGGATTAAAACCCCTGAGGGTATGGATTCATGGCAATTCTTTGATTTCCTATTGGGAGAAGCACACATAGTAGGAACCCCTGGTGTGGGATTCGGACCTAGTGGTGAGGGTTACCTCAGGTTAACCGCCTTCAACACCCTGGAAAATACCAAAATAGCCATGGAAAGAATATCAAAACTTTCCCTGTGAATAAGGGAAAAAATTCTTTCTTATTCATTTTTTATTAACCTAAAATCCTATTTTTTTGAATGATTAAAAAATTTAATGATTAAACCCTTACAAACACCTTAAATCACCTGAAAGATGGATGATGAAATCGGAAATCTTATTTTAAGAAATTTATGGTAATGGATCCTTATTCAAATTGGATATAGAATAAAAAAAGGAAATTAGAATTAAAAAAATGAATAATAATGGAAAAAATTTAATATTTTTTCAAGTCCTTATAAAAGTTCCATATATTCCTTTAAAGCGTCTTTATAACTTCTGATCGCAGGTAATCCTTCCATTTTCCAGTTGTAGTTTTCAAGAACTGAATACAGTGGACGGGGAGCAGGACTGCCGAATTCTTCAGTGGTCACTGGTTTTAAATCGATGTCAATCCCGGCATTTTCAAAGATCTGCTGGGCGTATTCATACCAGGAGCATTGTTCACTGTTGGTTACATGGTAAATGCCATAGGCAGGTTTTTTTATGAGCTGGTTTATGGCTTTAGCCAGATCCACGGTGTATGTGGGTGATCCTATCTGATCACTCACCACTGAAATGCTATCCATCTTCTGGGCTAAATTTAGCATGGTGGTTACAAAGTTAGGCCCATGGTATCCGTACAACCAGGCTGTTCGGACAATGTAGAATTTATCCAGAATATCACGTATGTATACTTCACCTTGATGTTTGGTTTGCCCGTAAACACTAAGCGGATTGGTTTGATCATATTCCCGGTAGGGTGTGCCTTTGGTTCCGTCGAAAACATAGTCGGTGCATATGTAGACCAGGGCACTATCTGCTCTCTGGCAGGCCACAGCCACATTACGGGTTCCCAGTGCATTTACCTGGTATGCCAAGTCAGCCCGGGTTTCACTGCCATCAACATCGGTAAAGGCTGCGGCGTGAACCACCACATCGGGGTTGATGTTTTTCACAGTTTCAATGGTTTTATCAATGTCAGTTATGTCCAGGGTGTGAATTGTGGTGGTGCTCACCTCATGTTCCTCAGATAAGATATCTTCCAGATCGTGACCTAACATTCCTTCTGCGCCTATAATCATTACTTTCATTTTATCAAACCTTTAAAAAACTGTTTTAACATGGAAAATAAACGATTTTTAATGTTTAATCCAAGTTAGGTAATCAATATTTTATTCTAAGATTGAATTCTATAAAACTTTTTATCCATTGTATAAATCTAATAAATAATTCCATAATTTAGGTAGAATATTCTGAATTGATACGTACATAGTCATAACTAAGATCACAGCCATAAGCCGTTGCATCATAGTTTCCAAGGGCCAGATTCACAATTATTTTTATTTCTTCCCGTTCCATTATACTTTCGGCAAGTTCTAACTCTTCAGTTCCTTCAAATCCAATGATCTTCCCTTTATCCACAATATCCACAAATCGATCACCCTCTTCCAGGCGGACGCTGATAGTATCTTCATCCATAGTAGCTCCGGAGTAGCCCACTGCGGCCACAATCCTTCCCCAGTTCGGGTCAGCTCCAAAAAGGGCCGTTTTAACCAGAGGTGATTTTACAATGGATCTAGCGGCAATTCTAGCTTCTTCAAGGGTTTTAGCACCTTTAACTTCCACTTCCATGTATTTTGTGGCCCCTTCTCCATCATGAGCCATCATCCTGGCCAGTTGTCCGCAGAGATAATCCAGTGCTTCCTGGAAGTTTTCATCAATATGTCCCTGCCCGGGTCTGGACATGAGAATTACAATGTCATTGGTACTTTCATCACCATCTACAACCACCATGTTGAAGGTTTTTTCCACTGATTTTTTTAATGCTTCTTCTAGTTCTGCAGGGGTGGCTTCAATATCTGTGGTTATAAAAGAAAGCATGGTGCCCATATTAGGGGCAATCATTCCCGAGCCCTTGGTAATACCACCAATACAGATAGTTTGACCATCCTTCAGGGTAGTTTGAACTGCATATTCTTTAGGGTAAGTGTCAGTAGTCATTATGGCTTCTGCAGCATTTCTGGATGATTCTGATGAGTTTTCCAATCTGCGCAGTGCATCGGTGATGAGCTTGCTAATGATGGGTAATGGTAACTGGCGACCTATAATTCCAGTGGATGCCACTGCAACATCTTCTGGGGGGATGTTAACACCTTCAGCTATCTGTGAGGCCATGAGCTTAGCGTGTTCAATTCCTTCTTTACCAGTGAAACAGTTGGCATTACCACTGTTGGCTACGATTGCTGAGAGTTTCCCATCTTTAACTGATTCTCGGGTGATGATAATGGGGGCGGCCTGAACTTTATTCTTGGTGAATACCGCCGCAGCACTGCTTTCAGGGTAATGGATAACTGCTACCCCATAATTATCTTCACAGGCTCCAGCTGCCTTCACACCCTCCACTGCACATATTCCGCCTTTAATCTTTTTCATACTCATTATCCCACCCACTTATCTGTCTAAAATATATATTTATGATAGTAATTCAATTAAATTTTAATTGGCGATTCCATTATGGATTGGAATTATAATTTTAATTCAATAATTCTAAGTTAATAGTTCATTAGACCAAGTTAATAGTTCATAAGATAACCTAGAATGACCTAGCCAAGAACCTATTAATCACTTAGATGTCAGGGAGTCTTATTGGTCTGATTGGTGGATGTCTGCGTATTGGTAGGGTTAGTTTTAGGTTCCTCGTAAACTTCTTCTGAAGTGGATGGGGTGGTTGGTGTTTGTACTGTTGTTTGGGTGTTGGTGGTGTTGGGGTTAGTGGTGTTTTTCACATTGTAAACTATCGGTAAATCACTGGGCGTGCTAATGTTTAAACCAGGATATTCAGTATTTTTTAGGTTAAAGCCTGTGAACATGCTGGCCCCGGTTCCGAATCCAAATGCGATTAATGATATCACCAGGGCGACTGCGGCTTTTCCCTTTAATTCTTCTCTCATTATAACCAAGCCTTCATTAAATCTTGAGTATGTAAAGGTTCATTCATATATTCTCTTATAAAATGATTTCTCTCAATTAATAGTGGTAATGGATTTTCATTAGGCAGTAAGTGCGTAGAGCATTGCCAGTACTATGGCTACCAGTCCAAACTCCCAGTATCCCACATTCCAACCGATAAGGGTGACCAGGAAGACAAAGACAAATATCAACACTACTCTACCAGTTTTCTCCTGTAAAAATTCTACAACCGCACGGCTGAATTCAGAGGGCACGTAATAAGCGTATATTCCATCTGCCAGGTCAAAGACCATCACTGGTGAGTTTTTCCAGATCTTTATATCATCTGCCATCTGGGCTCTTTCACCTGCTTCACGGCGACTTTTACCAATACCCACCCTAAGTCGGGCGCCATTGTTTAGGGCATGCCATGATGAGTCAATTCCGGCACGGAGTGCAGCGTCCTTGGTAGGTAAGTTGGCAATTAGGTCATCTCCACCTTCACGGTATCCTTCAATTTTACCTTTACAATCCTTTTCAATGAAATCTTTGATTTCATTCATGATCTCCACCAACCGGTCCCGGCCCTGTTCTTCAATGAACTGGGTGGAGTCAAATGCATCAATAAAGAGATAATTATCGTAAACCGCAGGGGTTCCTTCCAGTTTACTTATTTTACTGGAGAATACAATGGCAAATTCACCGCCTAGTTTGGTGAATCCCACTCCAGATGTTTTTCCAATTTGTTTGTTGAGGTTGATGGATCTTTCAATGGATGCCGCTCCAGTCATTCCCACTGCAGCACGGACATCTATCTCTGATTCCATTCCCATTTTTATGAGCTCAACACCCACACGGATTGCATCGTTCTTGGATAATAACCTTGACACTATCTCAGTATTACTTCTTTCTACGATAATACCGTTTTCTTTCTTGATGAACTGGACGAACTGGTCGATTATCCGCTTATTACCCCCGAAAACCTCCACATAGAGGTAACGGTCACTTCCCATAATGATGTTACTCAACAGGGCGTACTCATTAACATCGTTTTCAGCGGATTTGATTTCAACGAACCTGCGGTTTTCAGGTATGTTGCCCCGTCCAACCTCTTTTAAAAGGTTTTGAAAGATATTTTCAGTGGTTATATTCGCCCTTTCTATCTCCAGGAGCATGGTGCGGGTGTAATTGACCATCTCCACATATTCTGTTTCCTTCTCATTGGTGGGGTAATATTTCGTACCTATACTTAAAACCCGGTGTTTTAAGAGGAAACCGAACAACGTTCTCAACAGGTAATTGCCTGCCATCTACTTGTCTCCTCCCTTGTCCAGATTTATGTCATAGTGTCCAGGTTTCTCCATAAGCATACTCGGTTTTACTGATACTATGGGGAACTTCCAGGTCCCGAGTCGCGCCGCAACTGTGCTGGCAATGTTTCGGGAGTTTTTCTTAACAAAGGAGTAGTCGTGATCATTAATGGTGATGTTCACATCGAAGGGTGATTCCTCCAGTATTTCATCAGAATAGATTATATTCAATTCAAAGGTACCTGGTTTGGTGAACAGATCATTCCTTACCGCTACCAGTGGGGCGTGATCAAGTTTTAAACGATCCCCAACAGTGACTGCGATGTTCCCAGCGTTTCTCACAGCATCCCGATAATCGCGGGGGCTGACCAGTACAAATATGATGAAGTCACTGGTTTTCTCGGCATCCTCCACCATCTTCATCACTTTATCAAACAGGGGTATCTTCATGAACATTCCCTCAATTTTAGAGTCAATACCCTCATCACTGGTTTTGGATATGCGATCAATGGCTTCTTTAGCCACTGCAATACCTGAAAGTTTTTTATTTTTCTTCAATTTATACGAATCATAGCCTTTCTTCTCAAATTCTGAAAGGGTTTGGTTACAGATCTTTTGGAGGATGTTCTTGATCTTTTTAGGCTGAGCAGAACTTCCAATAACTATATTTTCACCTTTGAAGCTGTAGGGAATTCTCCGACTGTTAATATCCCGGAATTCATCGAAAAACTCCCGGAAGGCATCGTTGGATAATATTTTCGCATCTTCCTCTTCAGCCAGGTTAAGGATGTAGTGATCTGCGTTGGTGCCTGCAGGAACCTGGTGTACCTTTTCCTCATCAAGAAGCTGGTTGAATTCTTCTTTCTCATCGATTTCATGTCTAAGCGATGCATCTGCGATGAGAATAGGATGGTATCCTAATTTTTCCAGTGCTTCCACTGCTTTAAGCAATTTACTTAGGCTGGGTTTTCCATCCTTTTTTCCATAGTGAGCTATGTTGGATGCATCCACAATTACCTGCAATCAATCACCTACACCTGTTTTCATACTTTGCCAGAAGGCGAGTTTCACCATCGGCATTGTTCAAGAGGATATCTATATGTTCTTCATCTATATTAATGGTATTAAAGGAGGGTGTATCCTTCCCCCTTAATTTAAAGGATGAAACTGTTCCAGCTGTGGCGAAAACAGTTTCATGAACAATCCATGTATGGGGAACATGTTTATGACCGGATAAGACCAGATCAGCATGATTTTCAATTAAAGACATTAATATATCACCAGCATCACTTAAGACATTTCTTTCACGGCCTGTGCGGGGTACAGGGATAATATGATGATGTAAAGCAATGATTTTGAATAAACCTTGTTCAGATGCATTTTTCATCGCATCTTCCATGAAACTTTGCTGTGACCGGCCAACCTTACCATAATCCAGATCTGGTTCACTGCTATCCAGTCCAATAACCTTGAATCCATGATTTTTAACCTGGAGGGTGCCGTATCTTTCTTTAACAAGTTCTTCAAAGCAGCGGTTTCCCAGATGACGGGAATCATGATTTCCAGGCACCACCAGGAGTGGTGTTTTGAACTGTTCCAGATATTCAGCTGCCTGTTTCAACTCATTGTAATAGCCATTGTCTGATAAGTCACCAGTTACAATGGTGGCATCAGGCCCCATCTCATTTATGCGGTCAATGGCATCCTGGATCAATTCCTCACAGAAGGATATGGATCCCACATGCATGTCCGAGAGATGGGCGATGAGCGCCATTAACTTAACCTCATTATAGCCTCAGCCAGGTCACCACCAGTTTCTTCCAGGGTTTTCCTGGCCTCTTCAGGGGTAACTCCAGTCTGTGTGGCTACTAAATCAACATCATCATCAGGAATTATAAGTTCAGCTTCAATCTTCCTTTCTTTGGTTTTTCCAGATATCTGGTAGGTGTCCTGACCCATGAAGTTCATCAGGTTAACCTTGGGATTGGCGATTACCAGTTCTTTATTTTTAAATTTGATGACAACTTCAGTTACACCTTTAACATCTTTCATGTCCATGCCCATTTGTTTCATGGATCTCTGCATCTGCTTTAGTTGTTTGGGGTTCATGCCTGCGCCGGGTAACATTAAAAGCCTCCTTTTCTTGTTTTTACTGCTTGACCAGTGTTAAAATCAAGTATCTCCTTTCCGTTTAAGATTGACTTTCCAAAGGCCAGTAGTTGGTCTTGTTCATTCACTATCAATACTTCTTCCTTTGCATGGATATCTATATCACAATTTATAACGAATTTAGCAAATATACTTTTTCCTTCCCGGGCAAATGGTTCCGCATCCTCATTAACCACCACCCTGTTTTTGGGGTAGGGAAGGTTTCGGTGCAGTCGACGTGCACCCTCCCTGGCCAGGACATAAACACCATCACTGGCTCTTAAAGTAGCAATAAGTTCATCACCATCATATATATGACGTATTTTACCGGTTTTCCTACTTTTAACTATTTTTACCTCTTCGTTGAAAAGTCCTTCACCAGTACCAGCACCAAACTGGTAATCAGCAATCATTTTTATTCTTTTATGGTCATTAACTTCTATCTTTAATGGTTCTGGAAAACTGTAGTCTTCCAGGGAGAATATTTCATCAAGGCCAAATATTTCAGCCACCTCTTCACTGACAATGACCTGGCTAAAACCTTTTAGATAATCTTGAAGAACACCCTTAACCATTTTGATTGAATCTTCATCATAATCATCAGGAGATTCATTTTGTGCCAGGGGGTATACCTGATCCAGTTCCAGAGGGATTACACCAAAGGGTACATCAACTACCGTAACCTGCATATCTTCCTGTGGATTAAGAGCAACATCACCCATCCTGTAAAATTTCTGGGGAACCTCATAAAGACGTTCAGAGTAGGGTTTAGCACTGCGTGGGAGGAGTAAAACACTTTTAGAAGGTTTAATATTTTCCATCTTCTTTAGATGTCGGTATACCTCCGGACGGCGTAGTGATTCTGGTCCGGAGTAGAAGAATGCCGATTTTTTGTAGGGGGGATCGTATTTCTCCAGATCCTCAGAGTAGTTCTTGAGGCTGCGTAGTGCTTCCAGGAGGAATGGATGGGTTCGGCATCGCTGCTCAACCAGTTCCCATAGACTTCCCTCTACTATGGCCTGTCGGATAAGTCTAATCTCAGCAAAGCTCACTCTTAAGTTATGTATGGCCAGTAATTCTGATCTTTTCTCTTTTTCCATCTGCCGTAGTTCTTCTGGAGTGTAACTGGTGCACACCTCACAGGAACAGGGCATTTCATAGAGATTTTCAAGTTTTAAAGTTCCATGTGGCATTAAAAGCCGGTCATCTTCAGCATAGAGTATGTAAGCAGCTGAATCGAATAAGTCACAGCCCATGGCCACTGCCAGGGCGAAGATCATTGGGTGACCAGCACCCATAAGGTGGCGGGGTCGTGAATCAGGTAGATGGCTCACTGAGGACATCACCACTTCCACCAGTTCCTGGTAACGGTAGGATTCCATGAGAGGGACCACTGCCCCTATGGGGTGAACCTGGAAATCCATCTTGCCCAGTTTCTCTGCACACTCACTGCGCAGATCCGGGTAGGTGGAACCCTGTACCACTGAATTAAGCATCAGTTCCTCCCTGACCTCCAGTGCTTCCTCTGCCCTTTGTAGTGTTATTTCCAGTTCTCTTTCTGCACGTTCTCTTTTCACAGAAGGAGGGGTTGGTATGTCCAGGGAAGTTCCAATATCTGTCCCGATCTTTTCCTGGAATTCCACGATCTCCCTATTGGAGACTTGAACATCACCATACTCAGAAAGCTGGAATGACCCTGAATCTGTGACAATTGGTCCCGGGAAGTCTATTAATTTATGAACTCCCTCATTTAGAGCTTTCTCCCTTAAATCCTCATTTTTATAGATGAGGTAAGCGTTGGTGATCACCACCTCCGCTCCGTAATCAGAAACCGGGAGGGTTTGTTTTCCCGGATGTATGACTGGCATGAGTGCAGGGGTTTTTATATTCCCATGGGGTGTTTTAAGGGTTCCTACTCGGCCCCTGGCATCTTTATATTTGATTTCAAAGTTCAAATTTCTCACCTTTACAAATAAAACAACTGATTTAAATTAATTAACTTCAATCAATAATTAGCAATGTATCTTAAAGTTTTATAATCAATCTTTTAATCAGAATACTGTATTTAATAATTATTTAATTCTATCATTTTTAAATTTACCATCGGAAACTATTTCCAATCTTTTTTCCATGTCCTTGATCCTTGCCCGGGAGGTGGATGGTTTTCCAAGACCACAGTGACATATACAATATGAAAATTGAGGGCAGACCAGGAATCTTGATTTTGATGAATTCAAATCAGTGATACCAAATTTTTCCAGATGTTTTAGCACCCGTCTTTTTTGGCGTGAAACCCCACCATCACTGGCCAAGTATATGGGTGTTTTAACTGTTGAAGCCATTTTAGTGACTCCCCTTAGTGCCATTCTTTCTACTTGCCTGTTTTCAATTATTTTTTCAGCGGAAAGATTTAAATCAGGATCCCTATAGGGTATTCCAGCATCAGAAAGAGCGATCATTCGCTCATCATTATCCCCCAAAGATTTTGGAATTCTTTTTTGAGTGGGGGAAGCAATTGTTCCTCCACTTCTCCCCATGGCTGGTCCTTCACCAACCTCCAGACCAGCATCCAGTAGTGCCGATCTTACCGGGGCAGCTGAAGTGTAAGTTAAAATAATCCCATCTTCCTTAAGCAAGGTTCTGACACGGGATAAAAATTCTTTACTGTAAAGCTCAGGGGACCGGGATGGGCTGAAAGGGTCCAAGAAAACCGCATCATATCTCTGGTTTTCTGGTATTTTCATTATCATTTTCCGGGCATCTTCACAGTGCACACGTATATCCACATTACAGGGTATTTCCTTTTCCTCAGCAGGAAATATAAGTAACCCATGGTGGATAAGATAGTTTTCTATGGCTTTTTTTATTATCTGATGAGATTTGGAGGGGTTGGGTATTATTAAAGCTGCAGCAAGGGTTTCCCATGATATTTCAACTAAGTCAATCTCGAGAAATTCCAAGCCCTCAAACATCATGGATTCAGAATCCATGAGATTATCCATTGTTGCCCCTGCATTTAAACCCAGGCCACTGCAAATATCCAGAATTGCAATTGATTTATTTCCCCTGAGTCCTGCTGGTTCAGCGAATTTCAGGCGAGCCTCAGTAAGAGCACCATGGGTGGTGTGCATAGTTTCTGTAAGATCACCCCTCTTCTGTGACTTAAGGGTGTAGGTGCCATCATCAGTTTCCACCAGGAAATCCCTAATTCGATTAGCAGCCCATTGGCGTGCATTTTTATCACCTTGCTTCTCTTTTGAATACCATTCCCTGATTAAATGCATTACCTCCTCTTGGGGAGTTAAAGGAGTGTAAACAGTATTTTGTTGATTGTTCTGCATGGGGATTAATTCCTTAAATTTATTAAAATGGATATTTAACTTCAAAAAACGACTATTATAATAAATGAGGGCCTAATTTGAATCAGAGGGATGATAACTGGATAAACATTCAGGATATAAAAATGTAATTATACTTAAAACGTACTCTTAGATATCTTAAACCGCATTCTAAATATAATATACTGTCTTAATTACAACTACTTAAAACTGCGGATACCAGTTTTTAATATATTTACTACAATAATCAATTTAATTTCTAAAGCCATAGAATTAATTTAAATCAGCCCATATAAAAATTATTTAAATCAATCTTAATGAGATATTTCTTAATAATTAGCTAAAAATTATTTATCTAATTTAATTAATAGATTTAACTATTAACATTGTAATTATTTATTTAAATTAATTAATAGAATTACATTGACAATGTAAATTAAAAATAAGACTTGACTTGATTAAAAATTTGTGAAAATCTTTGATAATAATTTTTAGGAGATGTTGAATTGGTTAAGATCATTGGAATAGTGGGAAGTCCCCGAAGCAACAGTAACACTGAAATTCTGGTAAAGGAAGCTATTCAATCAGCGCAGGACGCTGGGGCAGAAACAGAACTTATAAGATTGGGCACTGCAGAGATTGAGCCTTGTGTTGCTTGTGATATATGCAAGGCAACTGGTGAATGTGCTATTTACGATGATATGGGGGAAATACTGACCAAAATAACCGAGTCACAGGGACTAATAATTGGCAGCCCTGTTTACTTTGGAAATGTGACTTCCCAACTTAAAATATTGATAGACCGTTCAAGACCCCTCCGTATGGATTTTAAACTTAGAGATAAGGTTGGGGGAGCCATAGCTACTGGTGGTTCCCGTAATGGCGGGCAAGAAACCACCATTGCAGCCATCCATGAATTTTTACTTATCCATGATGCCATCATTGTAGGGGATGGTGAACCAATGGCCCATTACGGTGGAACAGGAGTGGGAGACACTGCTGAAGATGAATTGGGATTACAAACTTCACGAAACTTAGGTAAAAGAGTGGCCGAACTGGCCATAAAAATAAATAAATAATTATTCCGGTGGTACAGAAAATGAATTAAAACCAGGCTAATTTAAATATCTGCCCCATAGAGTAGGATACATATAAATCTGCCTGATACTTGATTCAATGGGAAATGATTAATATTTAATAAAAATAAGTTAAAAAGTTATATTAAACTGTAATCTATGTCAAACTTTTAATAGGGAGAATTGGATTTGAAAAAACCTGAACCCCCTGGAAATTCGTGGAAAAAAGAAGGCGTATATGTTGTACTGCCTGCTTACAATGAAGAAAAAACCATTAGAGATGTTATCAGTGAATTAATCCATTTAGGGGTTAATCTAATTGTGGTTGATGATGGATCAACGGATAGTACCTACCAGGTCACCATGGATCTATTAAAAAATCATCCCTCCCAGATAAGTTTATACCGGCATCCCATTAACCGTGGTTTGGGAGCCACCCTGCGAACTGGTATAAAGGCAGCCTATTCCCAGGGAGCTGATATAATTGTGACCTTTGATGCTGATGGTCAGCACCATTCCCAGGATATTCCTCCCATTTGCCAGCCCATAAGCCGGGGAGAAGCAGATGTGGTAATTGGAAAGAGAAACTTCAGTGAAATGCCCTTCCGTAAGCAATTTGGAAACGTGGTAATGAATATCATCACCCTGATCTTTTATGGTAAGGATGTTGAAGATTCCCAGTCTGGCCTAAGGGCATTTAATCAGAAAGCTGCAGGGTTAATGGAACTCCACTCACGTGATTATGGTGTTTCATCTGAAATTATCGGGGAAGTCCGGCGGAAAAATCTGCGACTGGTTGAAGTACCCATAACCACCATATACACAGATTACTCCCTTTCCAAGGGAACCAACACCAAGGTAGGGTTAAAAATACTGGCCAGACTAATTAGAAATATATTCAAATAACTGACCAAGATTTAATGTTAAATCAGGGTTTAACTAATAAAGTATCAAACAGCAATATTATTAAATTCAATATAAAGTGTATTTAAATTCAAATATATTGTGTCAATAATTTAGAATTAAAAGAAAATAATGATTGGAGCGTGTGTCAATGATATTATACCAGTACATAGGACTGATAATCGGAATAATTGGCATAATTGTCACCTTTCTAAGATTTAAAGATGGGAAAATGTCCCTTAGCATGCTCCTGGTGTGGGGTGCCATATGGGTTCTCCTGATTATTTTCTCTGTCTATCCAGATACCACCTCCCTACTGGCCAGTGCCACGGGGATTGGCCGGGGACTGGACTTGATCCTGATAATCGGATTGATTGGTTGCTATTATTTTATTTTCAAAATATACAATATGATGGAGAATATTGAAGAAGAAATAACTCATCTGGTCCGGGAAATAGCACTGGAAAAGGGCAAATCCCAGGAGAAAAATGATGAGGCTCCACCGGAAGATACTAGCAGTGCCACTGAATAAACAGAACTCCCTTAGAAAGCTTTGATATGTAACTATCAATTACCAATCAAAGTTTATTGGTAGATGATGGTTATTTGGTAGATGATGGTTATTTGGTAGATGATGGTTATTTCTTGATGATTATTTCTGCCAATTACATTTTCTTGGACTTTTTTTTACCCATTTTCTTACAGTTTCATCCCAGTATGGATTCTTTTTAATTTCTTTACCGGTTTTTGAATTGTCTAGTAAGATTTTAAAGGTTTCTTTCGTTTTTCCGAGCCAGATACATGAATAGATCAATCGGAAAAGGGTGAAAAATACCTTATGAGGGTATCTAAACAATGCTTTAACCAGCACTGATAAGGAATAGTAACGTAACACAATAATGAGCCAGTTTTTACTCTGATGGTGCCATTTACCGATCATGGACTTATTTGTCAAGCCCCTGACTAGATCTCCTGATGTTATGGTCCCTGAAACACCCCTTTTATGGTAAACCAGTGATTTGCTGGCTAGATATGAATTATATCCCAGTATACGGATCCTCCAGGATAGATCCACATCTTCCAGTTCCACGAAGAAATCCTCATCAAATAATCCAGTTTTTCTTAAAACTTTAGATGGATACAGTGCAGCAGCAGCACAGGAACCAAATATTTCCATATTATCAATGGATTCATCCAGAAATCCCTGGCCATAATCCAGGGAAGTTCCCATACAGATATCCTCAGCACCCCACCAGTAGCACTCCTGGCCCAGTGAATCAATGTCTTTGCCATTATGGTTTAAAAGTACTGCCTGAACACTTCCCACAGAGTCATTAGCACGGGCTACCTTTAACATTTCATCAAGAAAATGTTCACTAACCTTGGTGTCATTGTTTAAAAGTAGAATGTAATCTGGATTAAGATGTCCAAGGGCAAAGTTCATCCCAATATTGTTTCCACCGGTAAAACCATGATTTTCATTATTTTTGATTAAGAACAAGTTCTTAACAAAAATAGAATCTTCACTAAAACTGTTCAGCATACCCGGTTTAAAATCTGAGTTAACATTGTTTTTAATGAGATTTTCAGTGGAATCTTGGATATGGTTATTTTTAGAATGAATGTTAACTTCCTTTATTTCATTTTCATTTAATTCAATAATTCCCCGGGAAATACTGGTGGAAAAATTCCTGATTTCAAGTATAGAATGATCATTTGATGCATTGTCTACTAAAACAACGTTATAAATGGAATAATTTATCTGGAAAATGGATTTTAAACATTCTAAGGTGTCTCTCCAGTTGTTCCAGTTTAAAATTACAATGGAAACTTTGGGTGAGTCCTGCTGATTTATAGTTTGGTTACTGTTCATCCCATCACAAATCTATTTTGAAAATCATTTTAGCTTCAGGGGGGTGTATATTTTATCAATTTTGACTTTATTTTCAAGTAGCATTACCAATTACAATGAAACTGATCCAAATGAAACTGATCCAAATGAAACTGATCCAATATTATGTGGATTTAATCTAATAATGATTAATTAGATTACTTCATTGAAACATTTTAGGAGTAGGCCTCAATGGCATGAATTAGATGATCCATCAATCTTTTTCCAGAATGTTTCAATGTCCAAAATTCTTTTATGTTTTTAAGGGAATTGTTGATTAATTTTTCACCTTTCTCACTATCATTTAAGAGTTTGGTGATTTCCCTTGAAAAGGCAAATTCATCCCTATCAGTGAGTATCCCTGTATGTCTATGGGTAACGCTTTCCCTTACACCACCTTCCTTCACTGCTACTACAGGGGTTCCGCAGCTCATGGCTTCCAATGGAACCAAACCAAAGGGTTCCAGATATGGTGCATAAACAACTAGACGGGCCTGGTTGTATAATTGAACCAGCTCATCATCACTGATGAGAATTAGTATCTTTAATTTAACTTTTAATTCGTTGGCCAGTTTTTCCAGATAATTTTTCCACTGTGGATTAGCCAAGTCACCTACTATAACCAGTTTTGGGCGTGTTTTTTCTTCAATCATCCCTAAGGATTTTATAATAAATTCAAATCCTTTTTCGGGTATGCATCGGCCTACTGATAGTACGAAGTTTTCCCGGGGAATGTCCAGTGGTTTGAATAGATCAGTGTCAACTCCCAGGTAAGAGACCATTGAATTGATACCATAACTTCTCAAAATAGATTCATGGGAGAAGTAAGAATTAACTAGGGTGTACTTAGAGTAACTGGCGAGTGCCTGGTCCATGTTAACCATACGGGACTTGTAAAATTTTAGACGAATACTTTCCCAGTCACGGGTGGTTTTCATACCAGCTTTCTCATATATATTCTGAGATATCTTGTTCTGGGAGAGGAGTGGTTGTTGACAGTAATAGACATGGGGTTTTTTAATATATTTCAGGAAAAAAGGAGCCATGGTATATTTATCCTGCTCACAAAGCACCACATCATAATCTTCCCGGTTTACCTCTTCTGCCATCTTTTTCTGAGTTTTTTCCAGGTCCCTGATTGAGATTTTGGTTGGGAAATATTTTAAGGCAGAATATAGAAACCCAACAGCGTTGTTTTTCACCGGGAATGTATTTACAGTGTTGGCCAAATCTTTTAAGGATAAATAATCTTCATCAGCAATGGAAGGAACGTATATATCCACCTGATGATCCCTGGATAGGAATTCAACATTGTTATACAATGCCCTTTTAGCCCCTCCCGAAGGCAAGTTATGAAAAACTGCTATTTTCATTGATATTCAACCTTTAAACCTAATATTAAATTATTTACTCTTTTACAATAATTAATATGATTATTTCGAGCGGATTTTCTTAACAACTCTCTTGAAAAATCCCCTGAAACCTATTTCTGGATAAATTTTTATGGCCAGATCCAGTAGCAGAAATGGTTTTTTTAAAGATTTCCAAAGGGTTTGGGGAATCCATCTTAAAAATTCAGATTGCAAGCCGTACCTTCGAACGTAGGGGTATAATCTATGGATATCAGTGATACTTAGTCTGGTATCATTAGTTTCTAGTATAGCCATTAAATAAGCATGTTTGCGTTGGTCAATAGTGAATTCGGGTGTTTGGGCACAGGGCTCCTCACACATGAAATCTCCGTCAACCCAAGAGGAATGGTTAATTAGATCAAAGACTTCTCCCTTTTCATCATACCATTCTCTGATCATGGTTCCTTTAAAGGGTGTTATCATATTCCAATATATATGGTCTGGTTTCAGTTTCTTAGCATATTCAATGGAAGTTTTAGTTTTTTCTAGGGAATCATCTTCCAGTCCAATGACAAAGCATAAGGCCAGGGGTAATTTATGATTTTTAATTAATTTTGCAGCCTTTTCAATATCATCTAGGGATTCGCCTTTGCGGACCTTTTTGAAAACTTCAGGATCTCCAGATTCAACACCAATTCCTATGGATGGACATTTAGCTTGCTTTAGCAGGGATAGGATCTCATCATCTAGACCATCAGCACGGGTATTGATTATGGTGAGGGGTAAATTGATATTACTATCAATATATAGTTTCAGAAAGTCCCTTACATGGTCTTTACGAAACATGGCATTATCATCATAGATTACAACCGAACCTAGGCTCTTGAATTTTTCTTTAACAATTTCTAACTCTTTCATACATCTTTCAACACTTTTAGGCCTCCATTTTCGGGTAGAAACCATTCTAACTGCACAGAAACTACAATTATATGGGCATCCCCTGCTGGTCAGGAGGGGGTAGATGAACATTTCATCATGGCCCACGAATGTGGTGAAATCAGGGAAGGGTAATTGTTCAGGATCAGGTGGTTCGGAGTGTATTATCTGACCCCAGGAATCGGTACTGGCATTTTCAACAACATCAACTATTGTGTTCTCAGCTTCACCAACCATGATATAATTAGCTTTATCCACCAGTTCCATTGAATATAAGGTAGCATGGGGGCCACCAAATATCACCGGCTTCTGGAAAGAGGATATTTGTTCCAATATAGTTTCTGCCTCCTTCATGGTGGCTGTGTAAAGGGTTAAACCGATTATATCTGGATTGAAATCTTCCAAAAATAGTTTAGGGTTGGGTGCATTGGGGTTAAATTGATAATCAACCACTAAAACTTCATGACCTCGGTCTTTTAAAACTGCCGATAACATGGCCAAGCCTATATGGGGCGATGTACTATCACATTTCTCCCGTTTGGCATTGAAAAACAATACTCTTTTGGATATATTATTCGCACTCACTTAAACACCACAAGTTATGAAAAAACTCTTTAATGATAAACATTTTTGAATAAGACTTCTTTTAATAAGACTTCTTTTGAATAACTAATAATTATTTTTCGGCTGGATATAATATTTTCAGGTGGATATTTAATTAATAAAAAACCTGCTCATACACATTCCAGGTTTCACTGGCAGTTTTCTCCCAGGTGAACATTGCAGCTCGTTTCAGGCTCTTATTGGTCATTTCAAACTTTAAATCTTCATTGGTTAATATTTGATACATTGAATCTGCAAAAGCATTGCAATCATCAGGATCCAGGGTAAATCCTGCATCCCCAATCACTTCCGGTAGGGAAGAGGTGTTTGATGTGATTACCGGGCAGCCACAGGCCATGGCCTCCAGTGGAGGTAATCCAAAACCCTCGTATAAAGAGGGGAATACAAATACATCGGCAGCATTATAAAATTTTAATAAATCCTCATCAGGCACATAACCCGGGAAAATAACATGCTTTGAAAGGCCCAGTGATTCTACGGTTTTTAATATTTCTTCAAAACCATACCCCAGACTACCTATCAATACCAGTCTGGATTCAACTCCCATTTTTAATAGTTTATGGAACGATTTAATCAAAAGAAGGATGTTTTTCCTTAATTCCACACTTCCAGCATATAAAACAAAGGGAGATGAAATACCATATTTCAGTTCCAGTTCCTCCCGGATTATGGATTTATCTTTAATGAATTTGAAGTTTTTACCAGGGGCGAGGGGTATGACCTTTATTTTCTCTTCCGGGATCTTAAGATAGTTAATTAGATCACGCTGGGTGTTAACTGAATCAGTGATTATACAATCCGGACGATTCTTAATTAATTTCAGGGTAGGTCCCCAGAATTTATAGAAAAAAGGAAGTTTTTTACCGAACAAAATGGGAATCAGATCATGGACCGTCAGTATTTTTTTCACATCTTTATTCATGAAAAAGGGACTAACCTGGGGGAACATATGGGAAGGTAAGTGGAAAACATCTATTTCTGCTTCTTTAAGGGACCTGGATAGACTTAGGGGATTTGCAATGTTGTGTGGGAAAGAGTTTATAACCACATCATTCACTTTCTGGTAAATAACATCATCAGATTTTTGGTAATGGACTAAAGAGATATTCCTTGATTTATCGGCTTCAACCATAGCGGTGACAATATTGTAAAGGTAATTATTAATACCCGTCCGCTGTATGTCTAAAATCCATGAAAGCATTCCAATATTCATTTTTTCACATTTAAGATTATTTTTGGTATATTCCTACAAATAGAACATTTGCTAAGGGGTAAGGGGAACTGTAACTTCCTTTGATAAAGTCTGAACCAAGTTCCACCCATCTATTATCTTTAGATATTCTTTTGAGGTAATAGTTTTCAGAGAATTTAATCTTGCCATTCTTGAGATAATCATCCAAGTAAGGATTTGCCCCAATGGGCATGGTAACAACTAGTGTGCCACCCTTTGCCAGACAATCTTTTAAATTATCTATGGCCAAAAATATTTTCTCCGGATCTTTAGGCTCCTCATCCCAGCCCACGTGTTCCAGGGTGGAAATGGAAACTATTAACTTGTACTGTTTCGTTGGAATATAATCCACAACATCTTGGTTGATAACACCTTCTGCTTTCTCATATTTATCAACAACATTATGGCATGTCTTAAAATAATGTGAAAGAACATTTCCTATCTCTAAAATTTCATCACAATTATATTCATCCACATATTTTTTTATAATAGGGATTTCAACTGATCTCTCATTGCCCCATGCCTCATTATATTTATGGTAGAAATATCCGTATTTTTCTCCTTTGAAGGTGAATGCACGAAAAAGCTTGAGGATTCGGGAATAGGAATAAGGTAAAATATAATAATGATCTTTGAACCTAGAACTGAGTAAATCTTTAATTTTTTGTGAAAAATGCTTTAAAGTCATGAAATCGTTCCTGTAGATGTTTAAGATTAAAATTGGGTACTGGTTAATCAAATCTGAGGTAATGTCATTTTTGGATATAGTTATAATTACCATTAGACTAAAGCCCATTCTATGAGAAGAGCCATCTTGATTCTATTTTATTCTTTGTTCATTAAACTTTTTAATAATTTGAAATCTTCATCATCAAATGTTTTTGTTAGATATAAAGACGCTAAATAGGATATGAAAACGATTATTAATAAAATTACAGTGTTTAAACTGTATAAGGTTACCAAAAGGATTAACATAACCAAGCCCGACAGAATTATTTTAGGAATGTCCTTGTTCAATTGTTTTATATTCACATTCTCGGTTTTACAAATTATATATACAATAATAGGCACACTAACCAATTCTGTGAAAACAGTGGCCACACTGGCCCCTATATAACTAAATGTGGGTATTAACAGCAGATTTAATGTAACATTAAGGATAACACTGAATCCTGTGATTTTAGTTACAACCATTTGCCTATTAATTGAACCAAGTAGAATACCTGAGAGACCATTTATAAACATGAAAATAATGGTCCATATTAATATTTGAAGCGCTATTATGGATGGAAAAAAGTTAGATCCATAAATTATTAGGATTATCTTGTTGGCCAGCAAGGTCACGGTTAAAGCAATGGGTAAACTTATAATCAGTAAATACTTGAAAGACCGTTCGTAGGTGTATTTCAGTGATTCTTTTGAATTTTCATAGAACCGGGACATAACCGGGAAAATAGCAATGGTAAAAACTGAGTACAGTGATAGGAAAACAAAAATAAGTTTATATGCTGCATTGTACCAGCCTACAGTTTCATTATTAACCATGATAGATAGCATAACTGAATCTATGGAGTAATATACCGTTACAAAGATACCTGCAAGCCCGTAAGGTAATGCTTCTTTTAGGGTGGGCTTCCAGAAGTCGAAGTTAACCTCAAAAGTGGGAAAAGAAAACTTCCAGAGGTATAATACTATGGTAAATATTAAGGTTAAGGAGTTGGAGATTAAGTAAACCGATGCAAAATATAAAATGTCCAACCTGTAACAGATTCCCACAATTACTCCAATGAGCATTAAAAAACTGTTTATGATGTTAACAGACGATAGATAATCCATTTTTTCGTACGATTGGAAAACAGAGGTGAATACCCCTACAAACGCACCAATAACCACATAAAAGGAAATGATGTAGATCACATCTTTAACCACGGAAGAGTATCCTATCAGGTTAACCGTTAATATTAATATGATTAACATTAAAAAAGATAAAAATAATCGCATAAGAGCAACGTTAGAGATGTATTTATCTCGGAAAGATTTATCTCTGGCAAGTTCTCTGATCATCAATGTTCCCAGACCCATATCAACTACGATACCAAAGATTCCAGTAATGGAGAGGGCTAGGGATATGATACCAAATCCTTCAGCTCCCAGATAACGGGCAGTGGACATGGTAATGAAAAAACCAATGACATAAATGATGATCTGGGAAATAAACAAAAACCCCATATTTTTGGCTATGCCTCTAACCTTGCTCATACATATTACCTGCTAATCTGAAAGATTTGTATTAATTTTTTTTTACATCAACTCTATTCATCAAAACATTGTTTAAGGGATAGTTACTGAACATTTCATTTTCTACATTATTAGTTCAATATGTAATGTTCATCTTTCAATGCGATTCAATGTTTAAAATCATTCAAACCGTTATAGATTGCCTTTAATCCCTCTTTTGAAGTCTTCAAATCTTCTTTGAAGAGCATTAAAATTATGTTAGCCAGAAGGTAGAATATAAAGAAAATGGTGAAAGTGATTTTCTGGAGTAAAGATGCAAAGCGCCACATGAATATCAGACGGTTTCTCACCAGGTAATGATAGATGACGAAGTAACTGAAATAACTATCCCATGAAACCCCAGCCTTGTGCCATATCCTGGCCTGGGGAATGTATAAAAGTTGGTACCCATCTTGTCTTATTCTGAAACAAAGGTCAGTGTCCTCCCAGTATGCAAAGTATAAGGGGTCGAATAACCCCACCTTTTCAAGTACCTCAGTTTTTAATAGGATGGAACATCCTTCTATGGTATCCACAGCACGCGATTCGTCACACTGACCCTTATCAACCTGGTCCTTGCAGAATCGCTTCCCCCTGCCTATGTAAAGGTTGAATTTTTCACCAGCATGACTTATAACATCTTTCTGACCATTGTAATCATAATAATAAACTTTAGGAGTCACTGCTCCAGTTTTTTCATCCTTTTCTGCGGCATTCACCATCTCCCGCAGGGAATCTTTATGAACCACGGTATCGTTGTTTAAGACTAGGATGTAGTCACAGTCAAGGTTTTTCATTGCGAAGTTCATGGCCAGATTATTGCCCTGAGCATAACCATAGTTTTTATCATTTTTAAGGAGGATTAATCTTTTAGGAGCAGGAATAGAGTTAAAAGTAGATTCAAACTCATGGTTAGACTCTTTGAATTCAGGGTTTACGTATTCTCCCTGGGAGAACTCAAATACTTCCACTGGCTTATTTAAGGAACGGTATTCAATCATTCTGGATTCAACAGTTAAAAATCCCTGGGCATAATTTTTTATCTGGTTGATTGAATCATCCTGGGATGCGTTATCCACCACCAGAACCTGGTAATTGGGGTAGTTAATCTGGTAAATGGATTCCAAACATTCCACTGTATCTTTCCACCCATTCCAGTTTAGAACAATAATGGAAACTTTAGGCACCATGATATTCATTTTAGTGGTTATTCTCCAATTTATTTACTTAAGAGACAATTTTAAAGTGATAGTTTCATAGATAATTCTTAGATCTTAATGTAATTCTTCTTAAAGTAATTCCTTCTTAAAGTAATTCTTAGGTCTTAATGGATTCTTACAGTTTTTTTAATGATATTATTGATCCTTTTTTTGATTTTTTTAAAATATTATTTAATAAGCCCTTTTATAAATCCAATACCGTATCCCAAGTGTTCCAGTGGGAATATGATCATGGATAGGAGTCCCTTCCAGTTGCTGATCTTTATGGAGATTAAAAGGGCATAAATTAGGGAAATTAAAATATAAATCATAATTGGAACTGAAATTAGAAAAAAAATCTCCAACCCCACTATACCTGATAAAAACAGTACACCGACTATCATAAATATAAATGGATAGAGGATGGTTACCGGTGGTAGAAGGTGGTACCAGTGTAGTGTTTCCGGATGCTTCCTGGTGAATCTGGCTCTTCCCTCACCATAGTTAACCATTTGCCGGTAGAATTCCCCAGGGTTGTTACGTCGGTACTGGTGTACCAGTGCGTGGGGATGTTTCAATAGAAAATAACCGGCTTTAATTAGCTGGTAATTGAAATCAGTGTCTTCACACTGGGTCATGGTTTCATCATAGGTCACCTGTTCCTCTAGAAGGACAAATCGTGGGTAAAGGGCAAAGGCTACGGTTTCCACCGGGACTATTTTTTCATCAGAGGTGTAAGCTGTTCCGAAACCTCCGAATAATGTTTGCAGTGAACAGGCAATTAGTTTACCGAAAAATGAGTCATCATGTGGGGAGGAGTAGGTTGACCCCGCCCCTGCCAGTTTACATTTATCATGATAGGTTTCAAAAGCGTTATAGAGAGTTTCTAGCCAATCTGAATCCACGTAACAGTGCCCGTCCAGGTATGCCACGTATTCTGCATTAGAGTGATTTAAACCAATATTACGGGCTGAACTTATATATTCCTGGGGATTATTTAGCAGTTTGACCCGGGAATCATTTTCAGCTATTTCACTTACAATTTGGGGTGTTCTGTCACTGGAACGTCCGTCAACTACCAGGATATTTATATCTTGGATTGTTTGATTCTGCAGGCTCTCAATACATTTTTTGATGTATTTTTCCTCGTTTTTAACCCCGACAATAATATCTATAAAACTCATAAATCACCATAAATTATTTCATCTATTATTTTTCCATTAAGATTCATGTATTTAACATTAAACTATCTAGTATTTCTTTATAATAATCTTAATTGATATCTTTATTGATAATAAACTGTTTTATTGATAATAAACTGTGGATTAGGGATTATTTTCTAATATTGTGTGTCATGGGATCACTATTAATCGGGGTTTAGACAACATATTCCTATATTAAAAAAAATATTCTAAATTCATACTGTTTAATTAATTTAAAAAATGTCTAAGAATGCCCGATTATAATTTACAATTATAAATGCGCTTAAATACTAAAAATGGGTTTAGCTGATAATCAATTTTGCTGAATTCAAATATATGGTGACACTATGATCTACTTTAGAGGTTGTCTGTCTCGGGAAAAACTCAAAAAAATCCCGGAATCCACAGAACAATTGTTGAAAATTGCAGGAATCTCTTATAAGGTTCTGGATAATGAAGGGTGCTGTGGCTCTGTTCTTCTACGCACCGGCTTTTATGATGATGCACTTCAGGTGATGAATGACACTTTACAGGACATTAAGGGAGAGAGGGTCTTGGTTTCATGTGCAGGGTGCTACCGTACCTTTAAACAGGATTATCCTGAAATTCTAGGGGAAAAAATTGATGTGATTCACACTTCCCACCTATTCCATGAACTGATAGGAAAGGGGAAGATCAAGCCACCTGTAACTCAAGAACAGGTTACCTATCATGATCCCTGCCATCTAGGACGTCATATGGGAGAATATGAAACTCCACGCCAGATTATAGCTCCTTATGCTGAGCTGGTGGAAATGGAACGTAACCGTGATAAAGCCCGTTGCTGTGGTGCTGGTGGTGGTGTTAGATCCGCATTCCCTGAATTGTCAGTAGAAATTGGCACTATGCGCCTGGATGATGTTAAAGTTACTGGTGCCACAACTCTGGTTACCTGTTGTCCATTCTGTGTTTCTAACCTGGAGTTAGCCCAGCACAATTCATCTGGTAATCAAATTAACATTATGGATCTATCCCAGTTCCTGTTAAGGAGGTTAAAACATGAATGATGCAGCCAAGAAGATCATGAACCGGTCCTTCAATATTCTGGACAGGCGAAGAGCAAGCCTCCTTCATGATGAACGTACCGTTAAGTTAAAGGAAAGGGTTAAAAATATTCGGGAAAATTCAGTTGAACATCTATACCCTCTCCTGGAAAAGGCGCGGGATAACCTTGAAAATAATGGGATTGAGGTTATCATGGCTAAAGATGGCCATGAAGCAAGGGAAGCCATTTACCAGCTGGTGGAAGAGGAGGACATAGTGGCCAAATCCAAATCCAACACTGCAGGGGAGATACAACTCACCGAATATCTGGAAAATAAAGATGTCCAGGTTTTGGAAACTGATTTAGGTGATAGGATTGTTCAGTTTTCCAAGAGTCATCCCACCCATCCCATTGGACCGGCTTGCCACCTTGACATGGAAAAAATAGCAGAAATCGTATCAGATGAGTTTAATAAAGAGGTTGAAGCCGAAGCTAAGGCTATTATGGGTGTGGTAAAAGAGGATATCCTGGATAAAATATCCCGGTGCAAAATAGGGATCACCGGGGCTAATTCAGTTGCTGCTGAAGACGGATCCCTGCTAATGGTTCACAACGAAGGTAACATAAGTCTTTTAACCATGATGGACCTTCACATCATCCTGATAGGTATCGATAAGGTAGTACCCACCCTGGAAGATGCAGTATCAGTAGTGAAACTGGAAACCATTTATGCCACTGGAAAGACAGTACCCGCCTATATGAATGTTATATCTTCCCCTTCCAAAACTGCAGACATTGAACAGATCATATTAAAGGACATGTATGGTGCTAAACGAGTGGTTGTAATATTCTTAGACAACGGGCGTACCAGGGCTTTCCAGGAACATAAAGAATGCTTATGGTGTATTGGATGCGGTGCTTGTATCGTAAACTGCCCAGTTTACACAACCCTTGGACCTGATTTTGGATATTTACGTCACTTAGGAGGAAGAGGTGTTGTTTTAAGCAACTATCTCCATGATGAGATAGTATGTTTTGATTCAGGACTTTATAAATGTACATTATGTGGACTGTGCACTGTGGAGTGTCCAGTGGAAATTCCCATTAACACCATGCTGGAAGATCTTAGAAAAAGCTCGGTAAAAGAAGATATTTATCCAGAAAAACATGGCGAAATTAGAAATAATCTAAGAAAAAGAAAGTCACCATTTAAACTGGATGAGAAATAAAATAATCTAAAGAATTAATTGTCAATGATTGGAATCATAGGTTTTAAATATTAGTTAGAAGACTTGATTAATAATAAATAGGAGGAATCATATTTGCTTCTCTTGATCAGTCCCATAAACACACAAGAAGCACGAGAAGCCATAGACGGCGGTGCAGATATAATTGATGTTAAAAATCCTAAAGAAGGTTCATTAGGTGCTAACTTCCCATGGGTCATTAAAAATATCCGTGAAATCACTCCCAACGACATGCTGGTTAGTGCAACTCTAGGAGATGTTCCCTACAAACCAGGAACCGTATCCCTGGCAGCTGCCGGTGCAGTTGTTTCCGGAGCGGATTACATCAAAGTAGGATTATACGGAACTAAAAACTACTCTGAAGCTTTGGATGTAATGAAAAACGTGGTTAAGACTGTCCATGAATTTAATGATGATGCAGTTGTGGTGGCATCAGGATACGCCGACGCCCACCGGGTGGGTGCTGTGGATCCCCTGGAGATCCCCAGGGTTGCTGCTGATAGTGGAGCCGACCTGGCCATGGTAGACACGGCAGTGAAGGATGGTAAAACCCTTTTTGATTTCATGGATGAAAAAACCATATCCCAGTTCACCGATGAAATACATGACTACGGTCTTAAATCTGCTCTCGCAGGTTCAGTTAAAGAAGAACAACTATCTCTACTGGCAAAACTTGGTTGCGATGTGGCTGGAATACGAGGTGCAGCTTGTGTTGGTGGAGACCGGAACTCAGGACACATTCATCATGAGGCTGTGGCCCGATTAAAGAAGATGGTTGAAAGTTTTTAATTAGTATTAAATCTTTTTAACCCTTATAAGGTTTTTAAACCCAATTTAAAGTCCCTGTCAATTAGACAAGGAAACGAGGTGATCATAGTTGGTCCCAGATAAGTGAGGAGTAAGTCACTGTTGGTGATTTTAAAATTTCACTTTTAATTTTAATCCACCCCAGGTGGAAATGGAGGAGAAATGTTATGTTTTCAGATAAATTGAACAAAGCCCCGGAAGGATTCACATTTGATGATTTTTTAATGGTACCATCCATATCCAATGTTGAACCCAAAGATGTGGAAACTAAAGCTAGGGTTTCTCGAAATTACAATCTCAACATCCCGGTTGTGAGTTCGGCCATGGATACAGTTACCGAAGCGGATATGGCCATTGCCCTTGCCCAGGAAGGAGGGTTAGGTGTTATACACCGTAATATGACCATTAAAGAACAGGTAGCAGAGGTTGAAAAAGTCAAACGTTCCGAGGATTTAACCATAAGAGACGTTATAACCACTTCTCCAGATAGTTCAATTCATGAAGCAAGTATCATTATGGATATGGAAGACGTTAGCGGTCTACCAGTAGTTGATAATGGGAATGTAATTGGTATAATAAGTCGGCGTGATATTAAACCCATTATAAACTCAGATGCCCAGAAAAAGGTTCGCGAATTCATGACCGAGGAAGTGGTGACCATAAATGAATCCACAACCCCTGAAGAAGCCCTGGATATCGCCTATGACAACAAGGTGGAAAGATTACCAGTTGTTCATAATAATCGTATTGTGGGGATTGTCACCATTAGAGACATACTGGAACGCAAAAAACATCCAAACGCCGTAAGAGATACAGAGGGTCGTTTTCTGGTTGCCGCTGCCACCGGGCCCTTTGATCTGGAAAGAGCCATGGCCCTGGACAAAGCTGGAGCAGATATTATTGCTGTGGATGTGGCCCATGCCCATAAACCCAGTATTATAAAGTCTGCCAAGGAAATGAAGGCTAACATACAGGCAGACCTTTTGGTGGGTAACATTGCAACTGGCGAAGCAGCTGAAGCAATCATATCTGGTGCTGATGTTGATGGTTTGAAAGTGGGTATTGGACCTGGATCAATTTGTACCACCCGAATTATAGCTGGTGTAGGAGTTCCACAGTTAACCGCCATATCCAGTGTGGCAGATGTAGCCCGGGAACACGGTGTTACAGTGATTGGTGATGGGGGATTAAGATACTCTGGAGATGTTGCCAAAGCCATAGCAGTGGGTGCAGATGCAGTGATGGTTGGAAGTTTACTGGCAGGAACCGCTGAATCCCCTGGTGAAGTGGTGATAATGAATGGCCGTAAATTCAAACAGTACCGGGGAATGGGATCACTGGGTGCTATGACTGGTGGTTCAGGAGCAGGAACTGACCGTTACTTCCAGGAAGTTAAAGGGCCAATGAAACACGCAAAACTGGTACCGGAAGGTGTTGAAGGAGTTGTACCCTTCAAAGGACCCGCAGAAGAAGTGATATTCCAACTGATGGGTGGTCTTAAAGCATCCATGGGATACAGTGGAGCTGCCAACATCCCCGAAATGTGGGAGAAAGCTAGATTTGTAAGGATCACGTCCAGTGGGATGACCGAAAGCCACCCACACGACCTCTTAATAACCAACGAAAGCCCCAACTATCCTACAACCCGACTCATGTAAAAGAGTTGGGGATTACTATTTTTTTTTAAAAATTTTTTTTAAAAAATAAGAATTCAGAACCAAAAATGTATGGCAAATAAAGCTTATTTTTACCTGCTAAAAAAAAATTGGGGTCAATAAATCATGAAGTCCTGTATAATACTTTGTGGTGGTAGAAGCCTACGTATGGGGCAAGATAAAGGATTGATGAGTTTAGATGGTGATCCCCTCATAATCCGCACATTGAATATTGCTATAAAAAATACAGATGAGATCATACTGGTTTTAAGGGATAAAAAACAGCACAGATTATATCAGAAATGTGTTAATAACTTTAAAAATCAAATACGAAGTGATGACCCCCCAATCAAACTGGTAATTGATATTGAAATGGATCAGGGGCCACTTTTAGGACTATACACTGGTTTATCCCAGATAAAATCTGATGGTGCATTGGTTTTGCCCTGTGATTCTCCATTTATTTCACCTTTTTTTGTAGATAAAATGTTCGAATTAAAAGAAAATAGTGAAGCCTGCATCCTGGCCCCAGTTTGGCCTGATGGATCAACAGAACCTCTACATTCATATTACTGCAAAGAGTGCATCCCCCTAATCCGAAAACAGTTGGAAAGTGGTTTTCGGAATGTTAAATCATTATTCGATAAAACTGATGTGGATTATGTTAGTGTTGAGGTATTAGATCCAGAAAAAAGCAGTTTCATCAATTTAAACCGTCCAGAAGATGTACCATCATCTCTGAGAAAATAAAAAATTCCATTATTCTTTTATTACATTCAAAATCATGAATAAATGATCCTTCCACAATATAAGAAGTAAATAAAAGTTTTAAAATTAAGGATCATTCTAATTATCCTTATTAATCATTTATCAAGCTGAGAAAAATTACTGATTTTAGATAATCCTAGATAACTAATGAAAAAGGAGATTTTTTTTAATGGATTTAGAGAGATTTACGATAGAAATTATGGAGTGATGTTCAACAACTATATTAAAACTGTTTCTACAACTGGAACATCTTCAAGGGGTGTAATATCCACGCTTCCAGGGTTTCTTCCCATCTGGAGGAAGAATGTGTTAACCCTTTCAATCATGTCTATGTATTCTCTCTTATCAATGCGGCAGCCATCAACAACCGCATATTCAGGCAGGTCTCCATTCAACCTTTTAAATTCTAATACCTTATCCACCATTCTTCTGTACTGATCGAGAGTTAGACTCTCCATTGCATCAACCACATTTAGTTTTTTATTTTTATTGGCAGCACCACTTAAAAAGGTTACGGAATAATGTCCATTTTAATAAATAAAAAAAAATAGTAAATAAAAATTTATATTTGGATTTTTACCGACTAATTACTCTGTTATTTCAACATGGGCTTGTTGGTCAAAAGGATTGGTCCTGACAGCCAGTGAAAACAGGTAAGGGTAATTGTTCAATAAGTGTTCCATGTACTGTAACCATTCCACAATTAAAAGGCTGTAAATCCGCACCACGTCACCAGAAAGATGATTATAGTCCGATTTTGGAAGCTTTGACAGGTCAACGCGGTTTTCTAATTCTTCCATTAGATGGAATACTGCCCAGAGGAGATCGGTGAAGGTTTCATGCTCCAGTAAGTTGGGGTTCTCTAGTAAAGCTAGTAAGAATTTTCTCTCATCAACCAGGAACTTTTTAGCATTCACTAAAAACTGAACAGATTCAGGGTCACCATTGATGTTTAAGGTGTAATCAAATTCTTTGATGGTTTTTTTAGCCATGTTAAAATCTTTTTCTGACCAGGTAGGATTAACCAAAAGATCGTTTTTTATGTGTTCAGTGTCGGGGTCAAATTTGGTGATGGCCGCCAGCAAGTCAGTTCCCACTTCACTAAAGAAGGCACCAATAACCATGTTCAGTTTTTCCATCATCTGCTTCTTTTCTCTGCTGCTAATGGCATTTTCAATTACCAGCACCACGAATAGTATCTCAATAGGCAAAAAGGCAGTGTCAATGCCAATATAAAATAAAACCTCATGCAGATCATGGAAGATGAGATAGTTGGCCACATACAGTAAGGCTGAAAGGATTACCAGAAATATTCCCAGCTTAACCTTCCAACCAAAATATTTCGATATTTTCATTTATTTCACCTTTTTAATCATTAGTATTATGTATTTTTAATTTTTATCCATATAAATGGAAATTTGGAAGATTTAGAAGATTTACATCTTAAAATAGAGTCCGTCTAGTTCGGAAGGTTTACAACACCATTGTACATTTAATGGATGAATTTTAAGCATTAAATGTAATGATCTATATGCATAAATGTAATGATCTACTTTTTCACCGCAGAAATAATGGTAATAGGGTTTCTACCCAGCATCATGGTGCCCCTTTCGGTTATTTTTCCCTTAGCAATGGTCACTTCAACCACATCGGGAGTCATTCCCATTTCTTTAAGGGTATTAACTGCTTCAACCCGGGTTTCCAGGAGAATGGAAGTTACAACTATACTACCATTTTTTGAAAGCTTTCCATATCCCTGTTTTATTATTAGGGGAAGATCACCACTGCTGCCACCTACCAGTAGTGTGTCAAAGGATTCAACACCTTCCAGAACCTGTAGGGCGTCACCTTCCATAAGTTGAACTTTAGGGCTGAGGCCATGTTTTTCCAGATTTTCACGGGTCAGTTTAATGGCTTCTGGATTTTTATCCATAGAAATTACTTTCCGGGCTCTTCGAGCTGATTCTAATGTTAATCCTCCACTACCACATCCCACATCAACCACAGTGCCATCATGGGATATTCTGGCTTTGCACATTACCAGACACCTTACCTCCTCCTTGGTTGGTCCAGGCACGCCCTGGGTCTGGATGAAATCATCATCAGGGATCATGGGACCTCTCCCTGCCATCTCTGGTAGAGGTTATGGTCAATATGGAGGACATCCAGTATTTTACCCACCAGAAAATCAACCAGGTCATCCATGTCCTGGGGTTGGTGGTAAAAGGCTGGCATGGCCGGCAGTATGATAGCACCTTCACGGCTTATGCTTAGCATATTTTCCAGATGAACTGAACGTAGAGGTGTTTCCCTGGGTACCAGGAGTAAAGTCCTTTTCTCCTTCAGAGCCACATCTGCTGCACGGGTAACAGCATTGCTGGCAAACCCGGTGGATATAGCAGAAATGGTCTTCATGGTGCAGGGAACAATGATCATGGACTCAAATCGGCAGGACCCACTGTTAATGGCACTGGTAAGGTCTCCTGGTTCGTAGAATCTGTGACATAGCTCCTTTAGTTCTTTTTCATCCATTCCCATTTCGTATTTTAGGATGATCCGTGCCGGGTCAGTTACCACCAGGGCAGTTTTCCGTCCCATTTCTTTCAGTACTTCCAGGAGCCTAACACCATAAATAACGCCGCTAGCCCCTGTAATGGCTACTACTATCATTTTAATCACTATATTATTGTATAATCCCTTAATTATTCCTATTAATATATTTATGCAATTACTACTATTTATCCAGCTTAATATTATTATTAAGGACTATTAATGGCATCTAACAAATTATTTATTCAATGATCTAATTTTCTTAAAAACTTATTAAAATGATGGTAAAAAATTCATTTAAAGGACTATTAGGTTATATTTTCAATCAGGAATATCCAGATAATCAATGAAGTTAAGTTCAGATGCCTGTTCTGCATATTTTTCCGGGAGGTAAATACATAAATCGGCATGATTAAAACGGGCATCTTTAAGGGCCCTTACTAAATTGGAAATATCACCTAATGGAACTATGTCTCCATTGACAGAGACTGGAGTAGTCATTTCATGGAAGGATGGGTATTCCGGAATATCAACCAGTATACAGTCCTCATCAGTACCCATATCCTGGGCAATATCTTGTTCAGCTTTTTTTATGGAATTTGGAGTCATTTTAAAAATATCCTCCGGATTGGGGATATCATTGAGTTTAAGGGAGTATACGCGTTTAAATAGTTGTCTATTATCTAATCTTCCCATGATTTCTCCGATGAACCCCTTTTCTGAGCGAGCTGATGAAATTATATCAATATCATCGTAACGGTAGATCTCTTGTGTTTTTATAATCCTTTTTTCCAGTAGTTTCCCCAGGCAACGCCGGAACATGGAGTTAACGATTCGAGTGGTGTGATGCTGGTAAACACTGGGATACATGAAATAACGGGCCAACAACATAGATTCAGCTGCCTGAACTCCTTTACCATCAAGTAGTAGTAATTCGTCCTCCAGTTTCATATTATAAATAAGACGTTCCACATCAATGACACCATAGGCAACCCCGGTGAAGTATGAATCACGCAGGAGATAATCCATACGGTCCACATCCAGTTCACCTGAGATCATATGGCCCAGTGGCCCTCCACCACTGATTACCTTCAGTACTTCATTCACACTAAACTTTTCAGATAGAATATCCCCTAGTTGTGATTCTTTAATAAGTTTGGAGGTTAGTTCCTCGTGGGATGAATCAATACCCCCCTCAGATACATGGGAAAATGGTCCATGACCAGCATCATGGAGAATGGCACAGCATCGCACCAGGGAATGAGTATCCTCGTCAAGTTGAAGGTTTAGGGCAAGTCTGGAGGCCAGGTACATGGTACCGATGGAATGTTCAAAACGAGTGTGATTAGCACCAGGGTACACCAGGTAGGTAAATCCTAACTGTTTAATCCTCCTCAAACGTTGAATCTCGGGAGTATCAGTTAATTTAACTTCAAATTCATCTAACTGGAGATTTCCATGAACACTATCCCTGATAAACTTCATTTAGGACCCCCATGGATTCAGTTTGAATTGACATCCTCTTATTCCCCCTCTACAAATGTTAATTTCATGGCGAACCCCTCTATTTGGAACATTTAATTTCACACTGTCAACTTTGAATTCCAAACTGACCACCGTTTAAAAAAAAACTGGTGATAGATCAAAAACTGATTCAAAAACTGATTGTGAGTTCCAAATTGAACTATAGTTCCAAACCAGGCTGATTTAACCTCCGGACATGATTATATTACTACCTGCACTACCCTTTTCCTCTTTTTTAAAGTCAAGTTCGTATTTCACCCTTTCAATAATCTCTTCAAGTGCTGCACGAGTTTCATGGCGATGGCTTCCAGCTACTGCCACCAGAAATAGGGGATCACCTGGTTTGAACTGGCCCAGGTAATGTACCACTGCAATCTCCTTTACTCCCTGTTTATCCTGAACCTGGATCAAAATCTTTTCGAGTTCTTTTTCAGTCTTTTCAGGATCGGGAGTGGTTAATACCATTTCATCTGTGGTTTTAGCCTCATCTTTCCCTCGGACAATTCCTTCAAAGGTGAATATAGCTCCACACTCCCCTATAGAGGGGTTTTCCTTAATTTTCTGGGTTAAATCATTCAAGGTGATGATTTCCTCATAATCTGAAATTATTCTAGCAAATATCATACTTCACTTACCTCCTTCCGGGCTAGTTGTTTAATTCTAGCAATACCATCAATTTCATTAATAACTTCCACCACGGATTCCGGGACCAATTTTTGCCAGTTATCACCAGCTAGCATTCTACGTCGGACTTCTGTCCCGGAGTAGCTTTTCCTGTTGAATAATGGGGGTTCAGTAACCTGATAACCCTTTTCATGGAAAAGTCTCTGGACCAGTGGATTACCCGAGTAGACATGTTCAAAGGGCGGGGTTAACATTTCCATATGGGCCACCCAAAGGGAGTTACACTCAATATCCTGTACTGGTATGATGTAGTAACTGGATGCCGATATGTCATTTTCTGCCAGGGCCTTGGTGATCATCATCACCCTCTCCCCAGCGGTGAATGGGTCTTTAAGGCTATGACTGACCTGTGCACTACCAATTCCAATGATCACTTCTTCCACTTCATTCAGGATCCTTTCCATTACCTGAATATGTCCCCGGTGCACCGGTTGCATTCTCCCCACCAGTAGTCCACGCATAATCAAACACCAAATTCAAAAAATTTTATTTTCATTTAGTATTTCCATCAATTACAAATATGAATTGAATAATATGAATTGAATCAGAGTTATTTTTTTAAAGCGTTAATTCTTTCATATCCAACATAAGCCACTGTTTCAATAAATTCCTTTTTATTAATACCCCAATATATTCTAAATATTTCTCTCTTTCTGCCCGCATAAATAATTAACCAAAACATGGGAAAGATTGTTAATTTGGAGAGTTACTAACTGATCAATAAATCCGGAGCTATTTAAGAGGTTAATGTGAATCTGATAGGGAATAAATTATATCATCTTGTCTAAAGTTTTATTAAGGTTTTATTGACTTGGGAGGATGTTAATTGGATTCAAAGGATAAACTTGGGGTGGTCTGTATGGTTAATACCCACGATTTACTGTTCCCACTTTTGGTTAATAGGGTGATTTTTTGTTGATTTTTACTAAAATTTAGTATGTTGTTTAAATTAATATCACGATAACCTATATATCCCCGGGATGATTAACAACAGTAGGGATTAAAAAGAGATTAAGTTTATCTATAGATGAAATATAAATTTTTTGGGAGACTAATCCTTATTATTAAAAAATAAAGGGATAATGGTGATAAAGGATGATAAAGATTGAGAATCTATCAAAAACTTACCACATGGAGGAAGGTCTTAAGATCAAGGCACTGGATCAGGTTAACCTGGAAGTGGAAAAGGGTGAAATTGTGGGCATTATCGGAACCAGTGGTTCTGGTAAAACTAGTTTACTCCGTGTGTTAAGGGGTGTGGAACCATTTGATGAAGGGTCAATTACCATTGATGACGTGACGGTGACCCCTGAATCCGGCACTTACTATTCCAGGAAACTGCGTGAGGCAACAGCCATCCACCTGCAGCGTTCATTTGGATTATGGTCCGAAACCGCTTTAAACAATGTTATAAGGAAGCTTTACGGGACGAAATATGGGGATGAAGCATTAACTGATTTTGACTTTGCATTTGACGAGTTTGAAGAAGAAGCAATGGAAATTCTGCGCGTGGTTGGCCTAGATCACAAAGCCACCCATTTTGCACCGGTACTGAGTGGTGGGGAAAAACAGAGGCTGATCATGGCCCGGCAGTTAGCTAAAAAGCCTAAAGTTCTATTATTAGATGAACCCGCTACCATGTCCTGCCCTAAGACAAAACAGGAAATTCTGGAAGCAATTCGTAATATAAACCAGGATCTGGGAGTGACCGTAATCCTGGTTTCCCATCTTCCCGAGGTTCACCACTACCTATCTCATAGACTGGTGTTAATGGAAGAAGGCCATGTGAAAGATATAGGATCACCAGATAAGATAATAAAGGAATTCCTCCAGGAAATGGAAGAAGAAATACCTAAACGTGACAGTGAAGATATTGGTGAAACCATAATTAAGGCTAGAGGTCTTGAAAAAAGGTTCTATCTTCTTAAAGCAGGTAATGTTCTGGAGTTAACTGATGCGAGCTTTGATGTTAATGAAGGAGAGATTCTTTCCCTTATTGGGCCCAGTGGTGCTGGAAAAACTGTGCTACTGCGTATGGTGGGTGGTCTGGACATTCCTGATGCTGGTGAGGTCACCTTTAAACTGGACGGTGAATGGGTGGACATGCACCAGCCAGGAATTAACCGTATGAACATCAGACGTCAGATGGGATTCATGCATCAGGAATTCGCACTGGTACACCATGCCCGTATCCGGGATCAGATTGCCGGTAGACTGGGAATTAAAGGGATAATGGTAGTGGATGAAGCTAAGAAGAAAGCTGAAGAATTGGGTATTAGTGACCTGGCCCTGGATGTTTTATACCAGCTCACTGACCTTCCAGAAACTGAAGCAAAAAATCGTTTGGAACAGTTAGGTCTGTCTGGAAGTATTTTGGAAACACTTTTCCCCAGTTTCCCTGATAATGAAGTTAGGGAATATGCTGAACCAATATTTAAAGCACTGGACCTTCCTATGGATATTTTAAATCGTCGGTCCTATGAATTATCTGGAGGTCAGAAAGTCAGGGCTACCCTGGCCCTGGTACTATCATCCCGGCCTAAGGTTCTTATCTTAGATGAACCATTCGGTGATCTGGATCCAATAACCCTCCGTATTGTTTCTAATTCTCTTAAAAGGATAAATAAGGAATTTAACACCACCATTATCATGGTCAGCCACCATATTGACTTCATTGAGGAACTGGCTACCAGGGCCATACGTATGGAAGATGGTAAACTCATTGGAGATGGAAACCCTGATGTTGAGTGTGATGAATTCATTAAAAGCTGTGGAGCCCATTACCTTGAGGATATTGCCCAGTGGAAGGAGAAATTACTGGAAGAATAGAATTTCTAAGAGAATAATCCTCCAACATTAAAATGAATAGGTGAGATGTTAAGAATGGAATTTAAAAACATGAATGTGGGAAGCTTTTACCGGGTGCTGGCACCTCGCCCCACCATAATCGTGACCACAGTGAATAAGGAGGGGGAAGTTAATGCTGCCCCTTTCTCTTTTACCATGCCAGTTTCAGTTGACCCGCCATTAATTGCAGTGTCCTCTGTGCCCCGGCACCATACCTTCCAGAATCTGGAAGAAACCAGGGAACTGGTGGTTAACATACCCAGTGCAGATATCCTCAACCAACTATGGGTTATGGGTGAAAAGTTCCCCCAGGGAGTGAATGAAATTAAAAAAGCCGGTTTAACTGAGATGGATTCAGTTGAAGTTTCACCACCATGGATAAGGGAATGCCTAGCCCATATGGAGTGTAAGGTTGAATTCACCCGGGAATGTGGTGATCATCATCTAGTGGTGGGGAGAGTGTTGAAGGTTGGTGTACGGGAAAATGCCATCCGGGAAGGACTTCTGGACGTGGAACTGGTGAAACCATTACTCCATCTTGGTGGTAAGGACTTCGTAGTGGGAGACCATCGCCAGAAAGTCGATTGAATAGTTTAATTGTGATAAATAGGGCCTTAAACAGATTTATCCCCTGAAACTGTTTTATCCAATCTACTGGAAAGGGCGTAGGATAGGTATAGATCAATACATGCTATGGGGGAAAAAATAAAACTGAAATAAACATAGTTATATATAAAACAAATGGGATTGAATGAATAAAAAATGGGAAGTCAAAATATGTTTAACACTATAATGGTCCCTACTGATGGGTCTGAGCATTCTAAACGGGCTGAAGACACCGCTTTATCCCTTGCCAAAAAACTGGGCTCTACTGTTGTTGCCCTTCACATAATTGATGATAAACTCATATATCCCTATGAAGTATTGCAGGATGAGGGTAAAGCCATTCTCCATGAAGTGCAAAAGAAAGGCCAGGAAATGGGTGTGGAAGTCCATGAGATACTCCTGGTAGGAAGTCCCACCAATGATATGGCTAAAATAACCCAGAAGGCAGGTGCTGATCTGGTGATCATAGGCACACACGGGAAAACCGGCCTTGAAAAACTTATAATGGGCAGTGTGGCTGAAAATGCCCTGAAAAAAGTTGAAGTACCAGTATTGCTAGTTAAATAAATTCTAATTTTCCTTATTCATCCTTTTATAAGGTTACACTTTTAGGTATTCAATAAAATAATACATTTAATCTATTAATAGCCCCAGTAATCTAAATAACCTATTAAACATATTAAAAACCCCGGTAATCTATTAATAACCTATTTAACATATAACCGTAATCTATTAATAGTCAATTAACTTAATAATGGCCCGGATAATCCATTACAGATCTATTTAGCATGTGACGGAATCATATGAGGATTAATATTAGATACTGACTGTTATGATAATTTCTTTAGTGTAACTGGAGTCACAATAAACTGGGCGATTTGATGAAAAACTTAAATAAGGGTAGATGGATATGGCCACTGATCCTGATATCTTTATTCTTAATTAGTATGGGGGCCGGTTTCTATATTTCCACCGATACAGCCTTCCCCCAGAACCCAGCCACACACACCTATTTTGATAGGATTTGTAACATGCCATATATATCCACCTCCGGACCTCAACCCCCTGAAGTATTTTGGAAGCAGGGTGGAAACTGTGATGACCGTGCCCTAGCTTTGAAAACATACTTGGTTAGTAAGGGAGCTGAAGGCGTTCAGATCTGTTGGGTTTGCAGGATGGAAAACGATACAATGATCCCCTCTTACGATGGAAGCTATGGTCATTCCTTCGTGGTCTGGAACAATAAAGTTTACAATCCCTCTATAAATGAGTCCCGTAGATTCTACGATGGTGATATCCAAGAATTTCAAAAGTTTTTAAAGGAATTATTCGGATTCAACACTTGGTATTTTGAAAACCAGACAGTTGGAACTTCATTTTAGAATATTAATTAATCATTAGTATAGGGTAATCACCCCCAACATCAATAGTTAATACAAAAACTAATACTTGTACTAGCTAAGATCTGTTACTAATAGACTTTTATCGGATAATATCTGTATCGATAAAGATCTAAATTAAAGTTCAAATAAAATATATACTGTAAAGATTTTCTAAAAAAAATCGTGACGAAGTAAACTGGTGTAATAATGAGACTTTGGAGCCTTCACCCCAAATATCTGGATAGTAAAGGTTTGGTAGCCCTTTGGAGGGAAGGTTTACTGGCCAGAGCAGTTTTAACCGGGAAAACCAAGGGTTACACCAGGCATCCTCAGCTTAATCGCTTTAAAGAAAAAGACCATCCACTACTTTTTCTGGACACTTACCTGAACCATGTTTATACCGAAGCCTGTGCAAGGGGATACAATTTCAACCTGGAAAAGATTGGAGTTAATCATACCTCCCTGCAAATCCTGGTTACCAGTGGACAGCTATCCTATGAACTGGTACATCTTCAGGAAAAACTCCAGAAACGGGACCCCCATAAATATATGGAAATTAGGAAATTGATGGATAAAAAGGAACCAGTTCAACCAAATCCAGTTTTTAAAGTTATTAAAGGTAATATTGAGCAATGGGAAAAGGTAAAAAATTAAAATACGAAAGGATTATGGTGACATTCCTAGTCCCACCCATATGATTATTAACCAGCGAGTGCATAATACTATTTAAGGATTCCATTTAACATTATGGAATTGCCATTTAATAGAATATTGAGATTCGTTAAAGATGGTATTAAAAGTTAGGTGGTTAAATGAGCAGATACAAATGCAAAGTTTGTGGTTATATCTACGACACTGAATCTGGTGAGCCACGGAATAAGACTGCCCCTGGAACTGAATTTGAAGACCTGCCAGATGTCTGGTTCTGTCCTCACTGCGGAGCTAACAAACACCGTTTTATGGCAATTTAATAGAGGATTACCATGAAAAGATACAAGTGTAAGGTCTGTAATTACATCTATGATCCTGAAGATGGAGAACCCCGAACCAAGACCCCTCCCGGAACTGCCTTTGAGGATCTGCCTGATGACTGGAACTGCCCCAAATGTGGTGCTGGGAAATTCCGCTTCATTGTAATCTAAAATCAATAAATTTTTTTTTAAAAGTTCCACTAATTTCTAAACCCAAATCAGTGATTTAAATGGGTGAAGACTATGGATAAATGGGAAATGTAAACTTTGTGGTTACTAATGATGCTGAAAATAGAGACCATAAACATGGACACGCCCCTATAACACTATTTGAAGACATACCTGAAAGTTGGGGGCTTGTAATTCCTGTGGTGCTAAAAATAAGATATTCGTCAAGTTTGAATGAAAAACCGACCAAACCCCTATTTTTGGGGCCAAAAAAAATAATCCTGTTTTAATTTAACCAAGTTTCATTCCTTAAAGAAAAAATTTACATTAGAATAAAATTATTGAAGGGTAGATAATGATTTAACATGAGTTTCATGAATTTATCATGAATAGTTAAAAAAGAGGTGGAATAAATGCAAAAATACCTGTGTAAACCCTGTGGATACATCTATAACCCTGAAGAAGGAGATGAAATGTCAGGAATCGAACCTGGAACCGCCTTCGAAGACTTACCAGATGACTGGCTCTGTCCTATGTGCGGTGCGGATAAAGACCTGTTCGAACCTGTTGATTAATCAACAAAAATAAATTAATAATTTTTTTAAAAAAAGGGATGTGAAAGATATGTTAGATGAAAAGATGGAAGAGGCCCTGAATTATCAATTAAACCGGGAACTCTACTCTGGTTATCTATATCTAGCCATGGGGGCCTATTTCGAGGATGAAGATCTACCGGGCTTTGGTAACTGGATGCGGATCCAGGCCCAGGAAGAGTTAAGCCATGCCATGAAGTTTTACGATTACTTGGTGCAGAGGGGTAGCCGGGTGCTGCTGGCTGAAATTGAAGAACCTCAAAGTGAATGGGATTCGCCAGTGGCTGCCTTTGAACATGTTTATCAGCACGAACAAATGGTCACCGGACTCATAAACGGACTGGTGGACCTGGCTCTGGAACTCTCTGACCACGCCACCAACAACTTCCTCCAATGGTTTGTGGCTGAACAGGTTGAAGAGGAAGAATCATCCAGTGGAGTTCTGCAAAAGGTCAAATTAGCAGGTGAATCCAGCAGCGGACTCTACATGTTAGACCAGGAATTAGCTCAAAGGGTATTCCATCCCCCCACAGCTAATGAATAATTTCAGTTTGTTTTTTTAATTTTCCCTATATTTTTAGGATGTAATTATCCATTTACCCGCCTAAATTCACATTTGGTGTTTGGGAGGGTTAAATAATAAATAATAAATAAAAAATTGGATAAAAATAAGACTGTATAATTTACCTTATGGGGGTAAACAATGGGAGAAAAAGTTTACGAACTAAGAAAAATTAAGAAAAAAGGGAAAGGAATGCCACTTATTGGGGATAAGTTCCCCAAAATGGAAGTTCAAACCACACACGGAATGATGAAGCTGCCCAAAGCATTTAAAGGGAAATGGTTCATACTCTTCAGTCATCCTGGAGATTTCACACCAGTGTGCACCACTGAATTCGTCTCTTTCCAGCTTAGATATGATCTATTCCGGGATTTGAACTGTGAACTCATTGGACTTTCTGTGGATCAGGTTTTCTCACACCTAAAATGGGTACAATGGATCGCGGAAAACTTCGATGTGGACATAGAATTCCCCATAATCGCTGACACAGGTAAAGTCGCCGATACCCTGGGATTAATCCACCCCAACAAGGGTACCAATACTGTGCGAGCAGTTTTTATCGTTGATCCAGAGGGAATCATCCGGGCCATGCTTTACTACCCCCAGGAATTGGGAAGGAACATGGACGAGATTCTCAGAATGGTGGAAGGATTCCAAACTGCCGAAGAGAAGGGTGTGGCCATACCAGCCAACTGGCCCTGTAATGAAATCATTGGCAAAGGATTGATCATTCCCCCAGCAGCCGATATTGAAACCGCACTTAAACGTCCAGGAGAATATAAATGCTTCGACTGGTGGTTGTGCTACCGTAACTACTATAAATGGTAATTAAAATAAGTTTCGGACATAAATATGATATAAAGGTGATAGAAAATGTCGAAAAAGATATATGAACTCCCTCCACTTCCCTATGGATATGGCGATCTTGCTCCCTACATATCCGAGGAGCAACTCCAGATACACCATGATAAGCATCACCAGGCATATGTGGATGGTGCCAACACAATTTTAGGCAAATTTGACAGCCGTCCAGGTCTGGAATTTGATGTTAAAGCCGTCTCCAAGGAACTGTCCTTCCATGTGGGGGGATTTGTACTGCACAAACTATTCTGGGAAAACATGGCCCCAGCTCCGAAAGGAGGTGGAGAACCCATTGGAACCATAGCCAAATACATTAAAAAAGACTTCGGATCCTTTGAAAGGTTTAAACATGAATTTTCCCAAGCAGCCATTAGCACCGAAGGTTCAGGATGGGCCGCCCTGACCATATGCCGGAGAACTGACCGGTTGTTCATCACCCAGATTGAAAAACACAACGTGAATGTGATTCCCCACTTCCGTATCCTGATGGTTCTGGATGTTTGGGAACACGCCTACTACCTGGACTACAAGAATGTCCGACCAGACTATGTGGAGGCATTTTGGAATATAGTAAACTGGGAAGAAGTGAACCGCCGTATTGAGGCTGAACTACTGGCCAGTGGCTTGAATCTGGTGGATAACCGTCGCGTCCTGGACATGAAACTGGAAGAGTTCCAGGAAAACTTCGATGATTGGCTGAAATCTCTGAAATAGAACCCAATCATTCCTTTTTTTTATTTTTATTTTATAATATCACTTAAATCAAGCATACTAATTTTTTAAATTTCAAAATAAAAAATCTTTTATTTATATACATTTACAATTTAATAAAATGCTAAATTTTAATTCCAATGCGAATAAACATTCCATCCTTAAAATAAAAACCCACCTTTGAATAGTTCCCCGTTTTTTTGGGCAATCTTCACCTTGCCCTACTCGGAATAGATAAATACCATTTCTTTTATAATGGATTATGGGAATATGGATTGGCCAGTTGATTGTTAATTTAAAATTAGGTTGTAATGATAGTCAATTATATATTAACACTAAATTTTATAGACTCTAAATGAAAATAATACCATGAGAAGTTATTCATATTCTAAATTCATTAGTTTTCTTTCGAGGTGTATAGATGATCTACAATGAGAAGGCTGAGTGCATGTCAGCCCCGGAAAAGGAAGAGTTACAGCTTAAACGATTGCAAGTTGTTGTTAAAAGGGCCTATGAAAACGTGCCCTATTACCGCCAGCGGCTGGATGATGCAGGAGTAAGCCCTGAAGATATTCAAACTCTTAAAGACATAGAAAAAATACCATTCACCACTAAAAGCGATTTAAGGGATGCCTATCCATTCGGAATGTTCGCAGTCAGTACCGATGACATTGTGGAAATCCACACCACGTCTGGAACCACTGGAAAACCAACAGTATCAGGATACACGAAAAAAGATCTTGAAATATGGGGGGAAGTGGTTGCCAGGGCATTATCCATGGCCCATGCCACCAGAAAAGACATAGTTCAGAACTGTTATGGTTATGGTTTGTTCACCGGAGGATTAGGAGTGCACTATGGTGGGCAGAAAATCGGTTGTACTGTCATCCCCATCAGTGCGGGGAATACCCAACGCCAGATTGAAGTGATCCAGGACTTTAAAAGTACCATCATCACCTGCACCCCCAGTTATGCCATGTACCTGGCAGAGGTACTGGAAAGGGAAGAGATCCCCAAAGAAGATATCAAACTCAAAGCTGGAGTATTCGGTGCAGAGATGTGGACAGAAGAGATGAGAGCAGAAATTGAAAGACGACTGAATGTTTCTGCACTAAATATCTATGGACTCACCGAGATTATTGGTCCTGGGGTGGCCCAGGAGTGCATGGAAAAAAGTGGGCTGCACATATTTGATGATCATTTCTATCCCGAGATTGTGGATCCCCAATCACTGGAAACACTACCTGAAGGTGAAAAAGGAGAACTGGTACTGACCACCCTCACCCGTGAAGGTATGCCCGTGCTACGTTTCCGCACACGTGATATCACCGCCCTTCGAAGGGGTGAATGTGACTGTGGAAGGACCCATGTGAAGATGGACCGTATAACCGGAAGATCAGATGACATGCTCAAGATCAGAGGAGTGATAGTATTCCCATCCCAGATAGAACGGGCAATACTTAAAATACCGGGAATGGAACCTCATTACCAGATCATTGCCAGCCGACCCCATCATCTAGATGAACTGGAAGTACAGGTGGAAACCTCACCGGCACTATTCTCTGATGAAGTTAAACACGTGGAAGAAGTTAGAAAATCCATAGAAAAACATATACACGACGAGATTGGTTTAAGAGTGAATGTGACACTGGTGGAACCTCGAAGCCTGCCCCGGAGTGAAGGGAAAGCAGTCAGGGTTATTGATAAACGAGAATTTTAGTTAGATTTAGGGAATTGAGATTAAATAGGGAAAGTTTAGATGAATGGATTTTTGATTATTAGGAAAAGATCAGATGAATGGATTTTTAATAAGGGGATGTGGAAATATGAAGTTAAAACAAATATCTGTATTTCTTGAAAACAGGAAAGGAAGACTTTGGAAGGCAATGAATGTCCTGTCCAATGCAGGGGTTAATATTCGGGCTCTTTCAATAGCTGACACATCTGAATTTGGCATACTACGTATGATAGTTCCTGATCCCGATATGGCGAAGGGAATACTGGAAGAGAACAACTTCGTGGTGAAGGTTAACGAAGTCATTGCTGTGGAAGTTATGGATGAACCTGGAGGTTTGGATGAACTTTTAGGTGTTTTGAACCAGGCTGACATCAATGTGGAGTACCTTTACGCCTTTGTTGAGAAGAAAACAGACAAAGCAATCGTGGTGATACGTACTGAAGACCTGGATGCCGGTATTGAAACTTTAGAAAAGGGTGGAATTAGCATTTTAAAGGCCGATGATGTTAATCTCCTTTAGAGAATGATTTTCTCTAGAGATGATATTATCCTTTAAAAGATGATTTTATTCTTTAAAGAGATTTTATTCTTTAAAAGATGATGTTAATCTCTTAAAACGAGAATTAAGAATTTAATATGGAAGGACTAAATTTCCTTCCCTTTTTTTAGATAGATCTTTCTAATCCCAGTATGATTAAACCTTTAGGATTATACTTTCCATTAAATCTAAAAAAATAACCGGAATTTTTATTATATTTGATCAAGGTATTTGTTTTTAATCCGGTCAAATTCTTCCGGGGTAATGGCCCCAATATCCAGTAATTCTTTAGCTTTTTTTATTTTTAGGACTGGATCCTCGTCGGGTGTCGTTTCTTCCCGGGTAATATTGGGTTCTTCCTGGGTAATCGTAGGTTCTTCAGAGGTAATTGTAGGTTCTTCCTTGGTAACTTCAGCAGTAACTGGTTCTTTTATAGGTTGAGCTTCAGCAACAACATCTTCACTTGATTTAACTTCATCTGATTTAAAGTGCTCTGGGACCTTAATTTCAGGAATAACATCTTCAAAAGCTTTTTCGTCAGGTGTTTCACTTCGTTCTGCTTTAGTTAATTCTTGTTCTTCAGCAGTATCCTGGGTTGGAGGGCTAACAGCTTCACTTTCAGCTATTGGGGTGTCTTCTTCCCTGACCACATCTACTAATGGTTCCATGTGCTTTTCCTCTGCACCTTCATCTTCAAATTTATGACCACAGATTATACAGAACTTAGCATCGGGTTTATTTTTCTGATTACAGGAGGGACAAAGTTTATAATCTACTGGGGGAATGGTTTCAGGGGTGGTTGTTGGAGTTATAGTTGTTGGTTCCGTTTGAGGAGTTGGTTCACTTTCTTCACCAGGAGTGGTTTCACTGGTCAGGGGTGCTCCGCATCCCACACAGAATTTAGCAGTGGGGGGGTTGGGTGTCTGACACTGTGGGCATTCATTTGTTGATGGAACTGGGGGTGTTTTCTTTACTTTAGAAGTTTTTTGACCCCTTTTTTTAGCTTCTAGCCTTCTGCTTATCTCTTCACTGGAAACCATAAACACACCTTCCTATTATTTTTATAATTTATCGTTATTTAAGGGATTATATCAGATATTCAATATAAAGTTTCTTTTAAGGATCATATCAAGGGTTAATTGTCAATAGATTATTCATCCTATGAATAATACATGTGTATGTACTTGATTAATGGATTTTATGGTTGTTTTAATTTCCACATTTGATTCAAAGTTCCATGTGCACCGTTTTCTATTGCCTTTTTAGTGAAATATGATGCTTTGACAAGGGATTCCTCCAAGTTCTTCCCCCTGGATAGGTATGCGGTTACTGCTGCGGAATATGTGCATCCTGATCCATGGGTGTTGCTGCTTTGGAGGATTTCACCATTTATTAGATGTATTGACTTCCCATAAAATATATCCCTACCTTTCAGATGTCCTCCGGTTACCACAGTGGGACATATTTTTCCCAGTGTGCGAGCTGCTTCACTGGCATCCTCCTCATTCTTTATTTCCATCCCAGTCATTGCCTCTGCTTCCTGAATGTTAGGAGTAGTTAGCATGGCCCGTGGTAGAAGATGTTTCCTAATGGATTCTGCCAAGTCCTCCCGGGATAACTTTCCCCCGGAACCAGCCACCAGCACTGGGTCCACCACCAGTTTCAACTGATGTTCGGTTACCTTTCTGGCCACCATTTTCACCATCTCACTGGAATATAGCATACCAGTCTTGGCGTATTCGATACTTTCCGGGGCCAGTACAAGATCCATTTGTTCAGATACAAAATCAGGTTTAACAGGTTCTACACCGGCTACCTGTTTCACATTCTGGGCCGTGAGCGCAGTGATCACTGCAGTAGGGTATACTCCCAGTGCCTGGAAGGTTTTAACATCAGCCAGGATTCCGGCTCCTCCTGATGGATCAAATCCGGCAATGGACAGGGCTATCATTTCCTTTCAACCCTTAAACGTTCGGTTCCATGGTTTGATTGAACTCCCAAACCTATACTTTTGAGGAATTTGCGGGTTTCGGTTCCAAAACCATGGATCATGATTTCCCCCAGGTCTTCGGCGGTGTTTACATCCAGGGAAAGGTAGAATGAATCATAGATATACCATGGTACCCCTAAATTTTCTGCCTCTTTCAAGTGTTCGAAGAAACTCCAATCACCGAATTTCATACTGATTCCTTTGGTGGGGCAGAGCAGTGCATTGGTGCCACCACCCTTGGCCGGGGCTATGACCACTGGCCATTTATTAGATAGTTCCACCATTTCCTGTACCTGGTCCGGGTGGATGAGGGGTACATCAGAGGGTACAATGAGAACCTGACTGGCATGCTCTGAACACCATTCCATTGCCTGGGTGAGTGCTCCGTTTAGATCAGTTTGTCCCTCTTCAGAAAGACAGCTAACATCTAAATCCTTTACAAAATTAAGAACATCCCGATCTGAACTTATAACCACCACTTGATCCACACTGCTCCTTATTGCACTTATAACATCCTTTAACATAGCTTTAAGAAGGTTCTCCCTTTCCAGGGGGGAAAGGGTGGGGGATAGTCTGGTTTTAGCTTGGGAAAATCTGGAAACCGGGATTATTGCGAATGTTTTCATGTTAATCAATTAGGGTAGATGTTAATAGTTATCATATTTATTATTCATATTCCCAAATTGTTCTTGAACCATTGCCTTAGATCACTGATCCATGTGCTGGCACTGTTACTGGACTCCACAGTGAAGGAGATATTCTGAATTCCCTCAGAAGTTAGGTTGAATCTGCTCATCACATTCCTTTTAGCAGTGTCCAGTTTTTCCTGTAACTGGTAATATTTCGTTTTCTGGTTCTGTACCACAGCCATTGCCTCGCCACTGTAGACATCAACATTGCCTTTACTCACAATAATCCATATCTGGAGTTGGGATTGGGTGGCATTCTGGAGATCAGAGGGGTTTGAGCTGTCAAGGATCTGTTTAACCTGGCTGGATGCAGTGCCTGAGGGGTTGAGTGAGGACCCTGGAACTGCTTTTTGGTCCGGTTCTATGCAGTAGGCCTGTACTGTGTCATTGTTGTTGGGGCTGATCTTCTTATCAGTTATGATAACCAGGTCCTGTGATTCCTTACTTTTGAGGATGGTTCCCTTATCTACCATTAATGGTTTGCTGCCATTATTGGTTATGGTCACGTTATGAGGAATGGTTCCAGCAGCGGTTTTTTGAGTTATTTCAACCTGTTTACTATCATAGGCTTGTTCCAGTGTGATTCCTCCACCCGAGAGGAAACTCATGGCTCCACAGCCTACTGCAAAGACCACCACTACCATTATCAGTAATATTAACCGTAAGTTCATACCTGATCCCCTTTAACACCCAGCCAGAACATGCTAAATTGATTATTTACAATTATTTAAGGTTTTACGAATTTTTTATGAATTCAAATAAATTTGTATATTGGTGTTCTATTTAGTATGTTTTAGCCAGTAAAGCCACATGCTGGGCATCTTTTCCACAGTTTATGCATTGACCTTCAGTTGCATCATCTTTAACACCAAGTATATCAACAGTCACGTATTCTTCAATTTCCTTACCACATGATTCATCCCCACACCATGAGAATGATACGATTCCCTTTTCATTGGTGATGATGTTTTTAGCGTCTTCCATTTTGTCGGCAGGGTGGATGTTTTCCTGGAAATTATCCCATGCCTTTTCTTTAAGGGTTTCAGCCATGTCATCTAAGATCATGTTTAAGTCACTGATGAGTGTTTCTTCCTGGTAATCCACGATTTCTTTTTCCATGGTGTCCCTGCGAAGTGTGACCATTTTCTTGTTTTCAATATCCCGGGGACCTATTTCCAGCCGTAATGGCACTCCTCTCATTTCCCATTCATAGTACTTCTTACCGGCCCGGAGGTCACGGTCATCCAGGTGAACCCTGAAACCGGCCTTTTTGATTTTATCCTTAAGCTGGTTGCAGAACTCCAGTACTTCCTGGGCAGTTTTCTTGAAGAGTACTGGTATTATGATCACCTGGTAGGGGGCCACTGCAGGAGGTAGTTTCAGTCCAGATGGATCTCCATGGATACCGATGATGGATGCTATCACCCGGTCTGATAAGCCGTAACAGGTCTGGTAAACGTATTCATGCTCCCCCTCAGCTGTTTCATAGGTTATATCAAATGTACGGGCGAATGTCTGGCCCAGGTTATGGACTGTGCCGATCTGGAGGGTTTTACCATCAGGTAGTAGGGTGTCAAAGGCCATGGTGTAATCTGCACCTGGAAACTTATCCCATTCTGGTCTTCGGGTGACTACGTAGGGTATTCCCAGCTGGTCAAAGAAGTTGCTGTATATTTCTATAGCCCTTTCCACTTGCTGGCGGGCGCCTTCTGAATCTGTGTGGATGGTGTGTGCTTCTTTGAAGGTGGTTATTTCCCGGACCCTGATAAGGGGTCTGGTGTGTTTGGTTTCATAGCGGAAGGTGTTAACCACCTGGTAAAATTTCATAGGAAGGTCAGTGTGGGAGCGTACCCACAGGGAGAACATGGGGTACATTGCTGTTTCACTGGTTGGTCTCAGTGCCAGTTTCTTATTGAGGGGTGTTAAACCGCCATGGGTAATCCAGTACACCTCTTCTTCAAATCCCTTAACATGTATGGCCTCTTTAGCCAGTTCATCCTCGGGTATGAGAAGGGGGAAGAGTACTTCATCATGATCTTCATCTAAAATATCTTTAAGTAAAGATAGAGCATATTTTCTTATTTTAAATCCCTGTGGCTGCCATACATGCATTCCCTTAATTGGGTAACGTGTGTCGATTATCTCTGCTTCTTCCAGAATATTGTGGAACCATTCACTGAATTTGGACATTTCTTCACCATAAGTTTAATGGATAATTTTGATTTTAAACAACCAATTTAGATAATTGGATTTGTTAAACTAATACTTCTTATTTATATTATATAAAAGAGACTTCTTAATTCTTTCTTATTTGTAATTTATATGTTACTAGTATCCTTATTCTCCTTTAATCACTGTATTAAATTTACAAGAGTATTGGAATTAAGGTTAATGGTTATGGTTTAATATTGGGCAATAATAAATGTTTTGAATCATAGGGATAATGGTTGAAACTTTACATATTAATCCAATACCATCTAGACTGTCCCTTCTTTATTCTGCACATAATTTCATCCCGAATTTTTTCCTTACCCAATACTCCCTTAAGATTTGGATAAAATCCAAAATTATTTTATCTGTTAACCTAAAGATCATTTATAGAAATAGATTTTTTAACTAACAATGCGAGGCATACTTTAAAAAGGAGATATACATGGATTTTAATCGGGTGAAATTACCACGGGAGATCCACAGTGGCCCCGGAGTTATCAATGAAACTGGATCCATTTGCAGGGATTTGAAACTCAACGGCAAGGTACTGGTAGCCAGTGGCCCCCAGACAATGAAGATTGCAGGAG
>Ga0209639_1000419_pt1 | contig 61167 bp, 48 predicted proteins | sample EPASupsiteHSE605_FD_187268 | JGI IMG/M metagenome (GOLD analysis project Ga0209639, IMG submission 187268) | Bioremediated contaminated groundwater from EPA Superfund site, New Mexico - Sample HSE6-05 (SPAdes) (version 2) | ecosystem: Environmental > Aquatic > Deep subsurface > Groundwater >... | reverse complement strand
GTACATTAGACGTTATGGCTTAAATAAACATTTTAAATATTTAGGGGTTTAATGCTACTTTTTTTCGGTTCAAGTTTATGAATCCTATCCCAATTGTGGGATAAAGTTTAATTTTAAGACACGCTCTAAGCCTCCATCTGAGATAACCGAGGATAATAAAGATCGGAGTCCTGATGTTTGCAGCGACTTCCTTGAAAGCTTTGGTTATCTTCTTGGTAAGCGGGCCTGGCTTTCCGTTTCCAATTCAGAAAAATTTTGACATAAGGGCTGGTTCTGAGGTACACTGTTCCGAGAAGTTACATTCTTTACATAACTTCTCTTCTTTTTTTTCGGGCATGAATCCGGTTTTTATTTTTTCCACACGCCTGCAGATCTGGAGGACTTCTCGTCTATCTGAACTTCGAATAGTTACTCTCCTGAGCAGGCCAAAACTCGCATATTCCACAAAAGCAAAGGGCACTTCTTTCCCACTCTCGGCTTCAAGAAGAAGGACAAGGGCTGTGACATGCATCCGATCAGAAGCCCAGACTCCCTGATCAGGGCAATTTCCGGGTTTTAAGATTGATGGGACCTGTATGCCTTCGAAGCAAACAAGTTTGGAGGGGACACCTTTAAGGTTAAGTTTTTCTGAAAAAAGAAACGGCTCGGTTTTAACAGGGGTAAGTGCCGCAAGTATAGGCTCTTTCCCGTACTCTTCAACTGCCTTGAGAAGATTAGTTGCTATTTCGGGAATTTTAGCTCTTGCCCGTGCCTCAGCTTCATCGAAAATCTCCCTCTCAACACCTGCAAGTTCTGCAGGAAACAGGAATGGTAGATCGATACATCTCTGGGCCAGGGAAATTTCAAGCTCTTTAGACAGGTTATCGGCGTTTAACGAACACATTTTCATAATTTCAGGGTATGTCAGAGAGAGTTCTTTCAGGAGCATTCTCTCGAGCCTTGATGCGTTTATCTCTGGAAATAGTTCAAATCCCCTGCTGATAAAGTATACCCTTCTCGGGCACTTGATATATAGAAGAAGGTCTGAGACATTTATTTTCGTGTTCTGCGACTCAGTGGACATCAGATACTAATTTCTTTTACAAATGTTATAAATTTTTTGAGGAAGAGTCTACTATAAGTCAATAGGGGAAGTTCTGCGACAATTGCCGAACTGGCATTCGTTAGATATATATGGGAATGTTTCCTCTTAGAGTACGTAAGTCATGACATCCAATGAATCATCAGATCTGCGCAACCGTCTGGCGGAAAAAATGGCTGGAGATATCACCCTCTCGGAAAAACCGGGAGAGTCACTGAAAAAGTGGAGATTGAACTTCGAGATATCCCAGACAGATCTTGCAAATTACCTTAAGGTTTCCCCCTCTGTCATCAGCGACTATGAAAGTGGGAGACGAAAGTCTCCAGGAACACTGATTATCAAGAAGATTGTGGAGTCTCTTCTTGAGGTTGATACGGATAGGGGAAGCAAGAAGATTCACGCTTACGAGTCAATACTTAACGCCGAAAATAGTACAAAATCCATCTACTCAACATACGAGTATACCCTCCCGATACAGCTTGCAAAATTGGTCAATCTTATCGAAGGAGATATTGTCTACAAAGGAATTGAGAGACCTCTTTATGGTTTTTCTGTTATTGACAGCCAGAGGGCCATCCTGGAACTTTCTTCCCATGAATTCCAGAAGCTCTACGGCTGGAGTACGGACAGAGCCATGATCTTTACGAAGGTTAGTACCGGGAAATCCCCCTTGGTAGCCATCAGGGTTACCAACCTCAAACCCGGCGCTGTAGTATTACACGGGCTTCGAAAAGAAGAGGTCGAACCTGTTGCAGTCAAGATGGCGGAAGTTGACCGTATACCCCTGGTCGCAACTACAATGGATCTCGACCAGATTGTCCAGTTACTGAGAAAATACAGTCAATACTATGCAAGGGAATAAACCCACTGGAAACTGATGCCCTGAAACACTCAAAAACAGGTGAAAATATGACTATTGGAATCGTATCTTACGGTGCTTATGTTCCGAGATACCGTATAAAAATCGAGGAAATCGCCCGGCTCTGGGGTGATGACGCAGAGGCTCTTAAAAATGGCCTCATGGTATATGAAAAATCCGTGCCTGATGTCGATGAAGACGCAGCAACCATAGCTGTAGAAGCTGCGAGATATGCAATGGCAAGAAGCGGTGTCGACCCCAGCAGAATCGGGGCGGTATATACTGGTTCGGAGAGTCATCCCTACGCCGTAAAGCCGACAAGTACGATTGTTGCCCAGGCTATAGGAGCAACCCCCGACATGACTGCAGCAGACTTTGAGTTTGCCTGTAAGGCAGGAACAGCTGCAGTTCAGGCCTGCATGGGATTGGTGGGCTCAGAGATGATCGATCTGGGTCTGGCTATAGGAGCAGATGTTTCCCAGGGAGCCCCAAGTGATGCCCTTGAGTACACTGCAGCTGCAGGCGGAGTTGCTTGTCTTATCGGGAGAAAAGAGTCCGAACTTGCTGCAATCATTGAAGGTACCTATTCTTTTACAACTGACACCCCTGATTTCTGGAGAAGGGAAGGAATGCCCTACCCTGAGCACGGAGGCCGTTTTACTGGAGAGCCAGGATACTTCAAGCACGTAACTAACGGCGCAAAAGGCCTTCTGGAAAAACTCGGGACAAAGCCTGAAGATTATGATTATGCGGTCTTCCACCAGCCAAACGGGAAATTCCCGAGCAAAGCTGCAAGTATGCTGGGTTTCACCAAAGCGCAGATTGCTCCGGGGCTTGTGGTGCCAAAGATCGGAAATACCTATTCAGGCTCCTGCCTTATGGGAATTGCCGCAACCCTGGATCAGGCAAAGCCAGGGGACAGGATTTTTGCAACTGCTTTCGGGTCAGGAGCAGGGTCCGACGCTTTTAGCATAACAGTTACAGACAGGATCGAGGAAATCCGAAACAGGGCTCCGACGGTTTCCGAATTGATCAAGGATCCTGTATACATCGACTACGCAAGGTATGCCAGGCATAAAGGCAAGATCCGCCTGGCCTGAAAACGGGGTGAATATTATGAGAGACGTAGCAATTATCGGAGTAAAGAACACCAGATTCGGGGAACTCTGGGAACAATCCCTGAGAGATATAGTTGTAGAAGCCGGAATAGGAGCAGTCGAAGATGCAGGTGCTAGCGGAAAAGAAATCGATGCTCTATATGTGGGGAACATGAGCGGAGGTCGCTTTGTTGAGCAGGAACACATAGGGGCTCTTATTGCGGATTATTCCGGGCTTTCCAGAAACCTGCATGTTCCGGCTACCAGAGTGGAGGCTGCCTGTGCGTCAGGTGGACTTGCCCTGCGCCAGGCTATCATGTCTGTAGCGTCTGGTTATAGTGACATAGTGATTGCGGCAGGAGCAGAAAAGATGACTGATGTAGGGGCTGAAGAAGCATCTGCAGCTCTTGCGGCAGCAGCTGACCGGGAATGGGAAGGTATGGCAGGGGCAACTTTCCCTGGCCTTTATGCAATGATTGCAAAATTGCACATGCACAAATACGGAACCACTAGCGAACAGCTTGCAGAAGTTGCCGTGAAAAATCATAAAAACGGCTGCTTTAACCCGATTGCTCAGTATAAAAACGTAATTACTGTGGATGAGGTGCTGAAGTCCATAATGGTAGCAGATCCTCTGCACATTTTTGATTGCTCTCCAATAACGGATGGAGCATCAGCCCTTGTGCTTGCTCCTGCCGACGTTGCCCACAAATATACCGATACTCCCATCTATATCAAGGCAACAGCTCAGGCAAGTGATACTATTGCGCTCCATGACAGAAGGGATATAACAACCCTGGATGCAACCGTAATGGCTGCAAAGCGGGCCTATTCCATGGCAAAATTGAAGCCTGAAGACATCGACCTTGTGGAAGTACATGACTGTTTTACCATTGCCGAAATCTGTGCTATTGAAGACCTCGGCTTTGCAGAGAAAGGGAAAGGCGGAATTGTCACAGCAAACGGAGAAACCGCAATAGGAGGCCGGATTCCTGTCAACACGTCAGGCGGCCTCAAAGCCTGCGGACATCCTGTTGGAGCAACAGGCATAAAGCAGGCAGTAGAAGTCGTAACCCAGCTCCGCGGAGAGGCAGGCAAACGCCAGGTAGCAGGTGCAAAGTACGGAATGACCCACAATGTCGGAGGGTCAGGAGCAACAGCAGTAGTACACATCTTCTCGAGGGAGAGGTGATATCCGATGGCTTCTGTTCCAAGATTCTGGAGAAATATAGGCAGCAGGTATAACCTTGAAGGTACCCGCTGCAAAGAATGTGGGGAATATTTCTATCCTCCCCGTAACGTTTGCGTAAACTGCAGGCGTGTGGGCCATATCGAACCCTACAAGTTCAAAGGCACTGGCGAAATCGTAACATATACATTAATCCACACAGCTGCGGAAGGTTTTGAAAACCAGGCCCCTTACACCCTTGCAATAATTAAGCTGGATGAAGGGCCCCGTCTGACATCCCAGGTTGTTGGCGACCCCGAAAAGATGCATATCGGAATGAGGGTAAGGCCCGTTTTCCGTAAGCTCGGGGAAGACGGCGAACGCGGCATGATCTACTACGGTACCAAATTCGTCCCTGCAGATACATAACCAGATCCGGATTTTCCGGATTCTGTTAGTAGATTTATTAAAGTGAAAAATTAAAGTGAAAAATTAAAGTGAGAATTATTAAAGTGAGAATTATTAAAGTGAGAATTTTTCCCGGGGTCTCTCGGATCAAATTGGAGATGTCTGTGAACTATGATTGAAGTAGAAGTCAAGGTCAGAGCGGATCATTCAAAGGTCCGCTCCATCCTTAAGAATATAGGGGCAAAAAAAGTCGGAGTTGAGAATCAGTCAGATACTTATTTCGCAGCCCCTTACAGAGATTTTGCAAAAACCGACGAGGCGCTCAGGATTCGTTCCCTGGACGGCCAGGCTGTACTGACTTACAAAGGCCCCAAACTTGATGGAATCTCCAAAACCAGGGAAGAACTCGAAACTCCTGTAGACGAGGCCACTACTGCAAGAATACTTCATGCGCTTGGGTTCTCGGAAGCCGGGATAGTCCGCAAAAAAAGGGAAGTTTTTAGGGCAGGAGAGATAACTGTCTGCCTTGATGCAGTCGAAGGGCTAGGGGAATTTCTGGAAGTCGAAATCGTAGCTGAAAAAGAAAAAGATCTTGAAATTTCAAGGGGAAAATTATTCAAATTCTTAAAACATTTTGGCGCCGGGGAGAAAGATTCTATCCGGACTTCTTATCTTGAGATGGTATTGGAAAGAGCAATTATTAATGAATCTGATTAATTCATCCTATTAAAATTCCAATTGTTTTTCTGACCACATCTATTACGTCCATATCATGGCCATAAATTGTTGTGCTCATGATCATAAGTTGCTCATGCCCGCATCATATACGGACATGAAAACAACTGGCAAATTTTGATTTTGTTTTTAATTTTTATTTAGATTTACCCCTGGCTTTTAGCAGATTCTGGAACCCGGTTTTATCTCTTTGTCCGGAGTCAGGGCTGTTACGATTTCCCCGCCGTCGTCTGCTGCAAGCATCATGCCGTTTGATTCGACTCCGCAGAGTTTGGCAGGTTTCAGGTTGGCGAGTACGATTACATATTTTCCTACAAGCTCGTCCGGGGTGTAATATGAAGCCATTCCCGCAACAATCTGTCTTGGCTTTTCCTCGCCGACGTCTACTTCGATCCTGAGGAGTTTTTTGGACTTCTTAACAGGTTCGGCAAGCAAAACCTTTCCGACTCTGATGTCGAGTTTTGCAAAGTCCTCGTACTCTATCAAGGGAAGAATTTCTTTTTGCTCGGGTTTTTCAGCTTTTGCCTTTTCCGATCTTGCGGCTTCTTCTGCAGGGCCCATTCCTTCGGATTTGGAAGGTTCTTTTTCGCTTCCCTTTGCTGCGGCTTTCTTTGCATTTGCAGCTCTTACTCTCTGGTTTGCGATCTCTTCCATCTCTCCGATCCTGTCGTCTTCGAGTTTGGTGAAGAGAATTTCAGGTTTTGCAAGCTTTGTGCCTGCTTTCAGGGGCACCAGAGCTTCATCATACAGGGTGGTATGCAGATCTCCTTCCTGCCCGAGCTCTTTCCAGGCGGTTTCCATGGTTTGCGGAAGCACGGGTTCGAAAATGAGGCTGAGGGCTTTTGCCAGGTGGAGGCAGTTGTAAAGTACCTTTCCGCAGGCTGTCCTGTCCTGTTTTATCAGGCTCCAGGGTTCATGGGACTGGAAATAGGTGTTTCCGAAAGAGGCAAGGGCCATTGCAGAATCAACAGCTTTTTTGAACTCATATTCGGCCATTGCTGCTTTTACCTCTTTTAGAGCCTTTTCTATTTCTTCCCTGACTTCAGGTTCAAGCTCTCCCTCAGGGACTTCTCCGTAGTTCTTGAAGGCAAAAAGCATTGTTCTGTACAGGAAATTCCCGAATACGGCTACCAGTTCGGTGTTGATCTTTTCCTGAAGCACGCGCCAGGAGAAATTCAGCTCCTTGGTATGGGAGGTATAGCTTGCCAGATAATACCTCAGAAGGTCCGGATGGAAACCCTGGTCAAGGTAATCTTCCCCTACCCAGACCACATAGCCTCTGGTCTTGGAAAACTTTTTATCCTCTATTTTTACCATACCTGAAGCCACAACAGCAGTCGGCACGGAGTAGTCAGCCCCTTTAAGCATTGCCGGCCAGAAGATGCAGTGATGGTAGGTGATGTCTCCTCCTATGAAGTGGACAATTTCCCCGTTATTTTTCCAGTACTTTTCCCAGGAGTCCCCTGCCTGTGCGGCCCACTCCTCGGTAAAGGCAATGTATCCTATGGGAGCATCTACCCAGACATAGACCACGAGGTCTTCATTCCCTGGGAATTTTACTCCCCATTCCAGGTTTCTTGTGATACACCAGTCTGTAAGCCCCTGCTTTACCCAGCCTAATGCGTAATTCCTGGCGTTGATGGTTCCTCCAAGGTCATTTGAAAGATAGTCCATGAGGTAATCGCTGAACCCGGAAAGCTTGAAAAAGAAGTGTTCCTGCTGGCGATACTCGGCAGGCCCTCCGCAGATCGTACAGACAGGGTTTTGAAGTTCTCCTGGCTCCAGGTGTTTTCCGCATCCCTGGTCACATTCATCTCCTCTTGCGAGTTCCCCGCAGTGAGGGCAGGATCCTTCGACATAACGATCAGGGAGGAAACGGTTGCATTTCGGGCAGTAAGCAATTTCAATGATTTTTGGGTATACGTAGTCCTTTTCAATCAGCCTGTTGACTATATCCAGGGTTCTGTTATGATTCTCAGGATCATCCGTTGTCCCAAAAGCATCAAAGTAAATTCCTAGCTGCTTGAAAGTCTCGTCAAAATGTTTATGGTATATCTCTACAAGCTCTTTAGGAGTGATCCCGAGTTCTTCGGCGTTCACGACAATAGGAGTGCCGTGAGTGTCCGAGCCGCACACAAAGGTAACTTCTCTCCCTTCTTTCTTCAGAGAACGGGAAAAGATATCAGCGGGCACATAGGTCCGGAGATGCCCGATGTGGGCCTTGCCGTTAGCATAGGGCAGGCCACAGGTGACAAGTACGGGTTTACTGGATGATTCTGACATTCTAATCTCCATTTATTTTTTGTGAATATCTTCTTCGACGATTGCAATTCTGAAATATATTTCGCTTATCGTGTTTTTTATAAAGTAGTCTATTTGAGGGATAGTTGATAATCCTATATAAAGTAGGTTAGTAGCGCGTCCGGTTTTATATATATATTATACTTCATGCTGTGTATAATTGCCCAGTGAGACATTTGAAAAAAATTAGGTGATGCTAAAAAAAAGCACTTGATAAATTGAACCTAATCCCGGAAAACCACGAAATTATAACTAAGTTTGAGATAATCCTTAAAAGAAAGGCTTGAAGGGAGCAACAACATCAAATTATTTTGAGTCCTTGGTCGCTATTGCACAAGCAATTAAGAAGGACAAGCAATTAAGAAGGATTTTCAGAGATATTAACGATGATGAAATCAATGAGTGCTTTGATATCCTTGATAAACACAACTATTTCGACTCGACCAAAATGAAGCGCCCGCTAGGCATGAAGAAGCTGCTTAAATGCCTAGCGCTTCGATTCTGATCGAAATCCTTATAAATATATTAATTGTTTTATGAATTAACTTGTGCCTCGTATTAGCCGTCGTCCTAAATTATCACTTACTCAAAAGAGTTATTATTTGATCAGGTTAAGTAGTCCTAGAAATCAAACTACAAGCATTGTTGAAAGATTCAAGATAGTACTTTTAAGCTACCAGGGAAAAAACGATACCGAGATCTCCAGAGAGTTGAAAGTAGATTACAAAACCGTTGCTCGGAAAGGTTTACCACTCCTATCCGGTAGAAAAGTAGGAAAGCAGGCTCTAGCTTCGTAATTAGGAATTATTATCCTAAATCCCCCTCCAGTAACATCTCATTCGAATTAATGCTAACTTTGAGATATGCTATCGGTATCGGAATGTTGATATTATCTGGGCCTATTGGGTTATTAGTGGTCATGGCCGGGCCGATTGGATTCTTAAAAGAAACTGGGAACGGATCTTGAATTTCGAAGATTGGAGCCCGATTTTCAAAGTAATCATACAGAAGTTTGTCAAGCTTACTAGTGATTCCAAGATTATTATCTTTAACTATGGTGTCCACAATTGATTCTACGAACTTGTCAGGGTCACTAAGTATTAACTTTATTGGACCCGGCAGTAGATTGCTGAGAGTGTCTTTTATCATCTTTACCACTTTATCAGGCAGCCCAAAGAATATTATTTTGAAAAACGAATCTATCTCATTTTTGATCTGAGAGGTGAGTCTCCCATTGAGTTCGATAGGCAAAATAAATATCGGAAGCTGAGGGGCAACATAAAACTGCCATCTATTCGGGCAATTGGGAATGCTTGGATTACCAATTCCATAAAAAATTTTTGGATCAAGCACGACACTGACCTGACTGACAAAGTCACCACTGAGATCTATTGGGATACTTATGTCAGAATTTTTTCCGAAGAGCTCAAGCCCTGGGAAGTCGATTTCAGGAATGATTGTTTGACCAAAGATAACTACTGCAGGAGTTTTGAAGCCCGGGATTGAAATCTTAGGCAAATCGATATTTATCTCAAACTTGAGTCTGTCCCACGATATCAGCAAGTCCCTAATTTGAATTTTGCCATCATTTTGCAGGCTTATAGTGCCATTTTTTAAGGAAGCACTTACCAGGTAGTCGATGTAAAGAGGAGAATTTCCATACCGACTACGTTCTATATCAACAGTGACGCCTCCATTCAACATTGCACCAAAAATTTTACTAAATGTAGCTTGAGAGATCGCCACTGTCAAATCGCTTACTTCTTTTCCAGGTGGTCGAGTTCGTTTTGTCTTGGAAGTCGAAGGTTCAAAGCCTGATCCAGGTGAACTTGAGCCGGATGGTCCTATAACTATAGCTTCATTTAACTTAAGGCTGACAAGATTCATAAAAAACTTCAACTGATTATCTTCGACCGCAGGATTATTTTCGATGGTCGTCGGAGATAATTTAAAATTAACAATACCTTTTACAGGTGATTCAAAGGGTTTTGAAATCTTGGAATTTACTTGATCGTTTACAAAGTTCAGTGCTTGGTTTGCAAGATACCGCGAGTAACAATCAAAAATAACTCTCAGACCATCGGGCTTGATCCCTACTATATCCTGGGCAGTAATATACATTTTCAGAAATTGCTGTGAGATATCGGGGCACCTGAGTGCAAGTTCAGCAAACAGATCCAAAGAAAAGCAATCTAGCTCAATTTTCTCTTCAGAAGGGCAGGAGAGACCCATGAAGGTTTTGGCATGAAAGGAGATCTGTTGACTCTTTAGTGTAGGAAGAGTCTCTGGTAAAGTAATAGAGTTTGGATAAAAGTCAACCTGCAGCTCCGAAAGCTGAGCGATAAATTTGGGATTCGGCAATTGAACATTTATTGGCAGTTGAAGATTCGATGAAATCGGAAGATTGATTGCCGATATTAGAGGGTCGCCACTGGCTGTTACGCTTGGATCGGCGCAGATGGTGTTGCATGCCAGCTCTGGATGCTTGCTGATATAATTCGATCCAAAGTTGAAAAAGGAAGGCACGTATAGCATGGTACGTTTTATCAAGTAGTTCATTCCATTTTCATGGAGTGCGATATAGAAATCAGAGTTATTAATATAAGTCATAAATGATATCTCCTTAAATTAGCACGAATCTTATTTAGCTCACCCTAAAAATCATAAGTAGCTGTGTGAGTTTCATAGGAAAATATCAGCTTGTTATTGATGGATCAATTTGTTTTCAACTGTATATGAGACGATGAGACGATTTTCTTGCCACTTGCCGGAACTGATACTCTGAATTCGATGGTAAAAGCATCAGTTTTTTTGTATTTGTCAGAGCTATCGGTCATTTGCCAGTCTCCGGATAGGTGTTCCACGACCGTGACATCTTGGGCTTCGGACTTGCTGTTATTAAGTTCGATGCTGTAACTGGTCCTTTATTATAAACAAATTTAGATATATATGGTTCAATAATTTAATCTTATTCTCTAGCAAAACCACGTTGTCAAAATGAGTCCAAAACTCATTCACATTTAAATATAGATAAAGAATATAGGTTAGAAGAAGCTAGTACCTTATATAAAAAGGGTGGAATGTAGAGAAGTATTAATAATAGCTCCGACAATTCAGACTGTTAAATCGATTCTACCCGCAGGTTTTCTGCAGATTATCTTTCTTGCAGTTCCCTGCTGCAGTAGTATGCCTGGCATTTTTATTAGAGTTTTCAACGAGCTTAAGACCGGAAATTAAAACAACAAATCCACACTATACGGTCCTGTAAGATATGAACGATAAAAACATGAATCCAGAAGGCACGAATCCAGAGGAGATATCTGGTGATGAGATTGTAAAAAATAGTGCTTATGATGGAAGAGAGCTCCCTCTCTCTGGTGAGGGTATTCCCGATACCGGGGAAGGTCCTTCCTATTCCGGCTCTTCCCCGGAGGCTACGAGTTCCAGGGAAATGGCTTCCCAGGGAACTTCCTTTGAAGCTCCTGAAAGAAAGAAAAATGAGAGTGAGGGTTTAAGCATGAATTCAACCCCTTCTCCGCAGAAAAAAAAGCGTAGCTCAATGCCTTACATACTGGTCATATTGGCTCTGCTTACTGTTATACTGGTCAGTATTGCGGCAATTTCCTACAGTTTTGGCTTCGGGGGGGATATCGGGAGTTCTGAGAAGGTAGCTGTCATCTATGTCCAGGGCACCATGCTTTCGGGAAACGTTCCTGCAGGGCTTGGCTATGCAACTTCGGAAGAGATTTCTGAAAACATCCGTAGTGCTGTGGCGGATAAAAACGTCAAGGCAATTGTGCTTCGGATCAACAGTCCAGGAGGGTCTCCTGCAGCAGCTCAGGAAATTGTAGAAGAAATTAAGAACGCCCAGGCAAAGGGTGTTCCTGTTGTCGTTTCCATGGGAGACCTGGCAGCCAGTGCAGCATATTATATCTCTGCACCTACAGACTATATTATTGCAAATCCCTCTACGAGTACTGGATCTATCGGAGTAATCTGGGTCTTCCAGAATATATCTGCCTCTTATAAAGAAGAAGGCATAGAATACTATATTGCAAAATCCGGGGAATTGAAAGACATGGGAGGTACTTGGAGGGGGCTTACGGATGAGGAAAAAGAGTATGCTGATTCTGTGGTTATGGAAAGTTACGAAAACTTTGTAACCGAGGTTTCCGAAGGACGGAACATGACTAGGGGTGAAGTAAAAGCCCTTGCTGATGGCCGTATATATACCGGATTCAGAGCAAAGGAGCTGGGGCTTGTAGATGATTTCGGGAACCTCTATGACGCAATTGAGAAGGCTGCGGAACTTGGAGGAATTGTAGGAGAGCCAAGGGTCGTGTATATGAATAGGGCAAGTCTCTCAAAGCTGCTCCTAGGCTCAGATTCCGGAGAATCTAATGAGGAAGTCCAGCAACTTGTCAGTTACTTTGAAGATAGTCCGTATGGGAAAATTCTCGCCTGAAACTCTTCATAAAGCATACTCTTCAAAACAGTTAAGATATCTTCAATTGCCCGCAATTGAAAGTATCCTCAATTTCTTTTTTAATTTTTCAATATTTTTTCCTCTAGTTCCTTTTATTCAGTATATCTGAGTATGGATATTCGGCTTTTTCTTTATAAATTCAAATTTTCTCAGCCCCTCTGATATTGTGATATATTATTTAATTTGGAGTCAAGTTCCAGGAAACTACGACAGATCCGTATTCATGGTTTCCAAGAAAATAAAGCACTAAAATAGCCTGGTTTCAGGAATTGACAATTAGCATCTTGATTACTTCCCTGTGGTTCTTAGCATCTTGATTACTTTCCTTCGGTTCCTCATAATAGGTTCGCAGTTTGAAAATAGTAAAATATATATTGGTCAACATGCAGGATATCTCGGGCTTAACATGCTGGAACTCAAATTTGTACGTGATAACCCCAATATAGTTGGGCATGTTCTTATTAACAGAAACATGGATACTGAGCTTATAGATAGCCTTCTTAAGTATGATATGGCTTGGAGAGAATGCCTCGTCGAGGGCGATAATCTAAAGCATAAGCGCAATGTGGTCACTCGCGAGATAGCGAAGCTTAAGAAGGAAAATAAGGATATTTTATCCAAAATAGACGAAATGCAGGACATCAATGACCGTATTAAAGAAATAGATGATAAGATCCGCGACTATAAGTCAAAAATAAGGGAAATAATGCTTAATATCCCCAACATACCATCTGCAACGACGCCCATAGGCAAGGATGAAAGCGATAATCCGGTTGTAAGGGTAATTGGAGAGCCGAGAAAGTTCACATTCACTCCAAAGCCTCATTGGGAGATCGGAGAGGCGCTGGATATACTCGACTTTGAGAGAGCAGCCAAGATAGCAGGCCAGGGTTTTACAGTCTATAAAGGAATGGGTGCAAAACTCGAGAGAGCGCTCATAAACTTCATGCTTGATGTACATGCTATGCAGGGTTATCTTGAAGTTTTCCCCCCTGTGCTTATTAACGAGAAAGCCATGACTGGCACAGGACAGTTGCCAAAGTTCAAAGATGACATGTATGTATGCGCTGACGGTTACTATCTTGCACCGACCGCGGAAGTCCCGGTGACTAACCTCTTTATGGATGAGTACATGGAAAAGTTGCCAGTATTCCTTACGGCATATACCGCCTGTTTCAGACGGGAGGCAGGAAAACATGGGCAGGATACAAGAGGTATCATTCGCCAGCACCAGTTCAACAAGGTCGAGCTTGTTAAGTTCGTAAAGCCGGAAACATCCTATGAAGAACTGGAAAAGCTTACCCTCGATGCGGAGGAGATTCTCAAACTCTTGAAGATACCATATCGCGTAGTAAGCCTTTGCACTGGCGATCTGGGGTTCTCAGCTGCCAAGACTTACGACATAGAGGTATGGCTACCCGCACAGGAAAAGTACCGAGAGATATCCTCGTGCTCGAATTTCGAGGATTTCCAAGCCAGGAGGGCCAATATCCGCTTTAGAACTCCTGAAGGTCCTCGGTTCGTCCATACGCTTAACGGCTCAGGCCTTGCTATCGGCAGGACAGTCGTTGCGATACTGGAGAACTACCAGCGTGAGGACGGCAACGTAGAAATACCGGAAGTTCTCAGACCGTACATGGGCGGGGCCGAAGAAATCAGCAAAGTTTGAGTTTGCTGATTTCTTCGGATATTTTTTTTAATATTTTATTTTTTTCTGCGATTCACTTTTTATTTTTTCTGCGATTCACTTTTTATTTTTTCTGCGATTCACTTTTTATTTTTTCTGTGATTTCCACCTTTTTTCTTTTTCCTCAACCTTCCGCTGAATTTCCGACTTTTCTCCTGCAGAGCTTGTCCAGAAGCAGGATATTGTCAAGCATGAGAGACCCGCTCCATCCTAGTGGAATTGCCCAGGCAGGTTTGCCTGTTGACTTATCCACCTGTTCGGGAAGAAGTCCTGTGCTGGTTGCACCTGCAAGGGCCCATTTAAGGCACTTAATCCCTTCACTGGTCATTTTTTTCACATTTTCGTCATATTTCTCATCTTTTTCATTGGGAAGGTCAAGGGCAAGAGCAAACATTGCTTCCGAAAGCCAGAGAGTAGTTACTATCCATGGATTTCCGTCAATGTAACTGTCGTTTTCATACCTTTTGATCCCGTAACCCTGATTAATGGGCACTGAGAGTTTTTTCTGGATGTTTTCCATCAAAAATAGGATCATATCCTTTTCTACGGGGTCTTTCGGGGACAACATTCCAAAGGGAATATAAGAGCCCAGGATACTTGCATCAATGGTTTTGTCAAGTTTTCCGTTAATGATTCCTTTTGCAAAGTAGCCTTCCGGAAGCCAGAATCTATCAATTGTAGCCTGTTTGATGAATTCCGCCCTTTTCTTCCAGCGTCTTGCCAGACCAGCTTCCCCGTTTTCTTCAGCCAGGTGAGAGGCACCCATGAGTCCGGCATAAATCGAGGCGTTTGTATATGTGAAAATTCCGTAATAAGTTTCCCATAGATCCATACAGCTTTCGTGAATCCCGGATTTGGTTCGCTTCATCAGATATTCGGCAGCCCTGAGTACGGAAACCCAGACTTCTTCCAGAAACTCAACTTTTTTCAGGCCTTCGAGGATCCTGTAATATACGTCCATGGCATAGAGCGTGGATCCTGTTTCATCTATCTGAGTTGAGTAATCAAAATTACCCCAGGAAGGGGCTATATCTCCATTCAGCCAGTAGCGCTGAAACCAGGAACCATCAGGGAGCTGGGTCCGGATGCACCACTTGAAAAACCTGTCACAATACTCCGGATAGCCCGAGTGCTTGAGTGCAAGCACAACCTCTGAGGTATCTCTGCTCCAGCAAAAGCCGTATCCTCCGCATTTCTCGAAATTGGAGTCAAATTCCGGGGCAGCCACAAAGGATCCATATTCGCGGTCGTTCAGGAGGTAAAGCATGAGAAGAGACCTGTTGTAGGCGCTGAACAGCTCCTGGCGCAGGTTATTTTGTCCCTCTAACCCTGGCATTTTGAGCACCTGCTTTTTAGCAAGCCACATTACCCAGTGTTCCCGGGTCTTTTCGAAAATATATTCCAGAGGCAGTTTAGAAAGCTCGTGCATTCTCTTATAAAGGAGACTCCGGGAAGATGCAGCTCCCATCAGGATGACAAACTCATTTGCTCCATCAGCTTCCAGTTCAAGATCCCATCCAGCAGCGTTGTTAATATTTCCTATATCTTCTTTATTCCGCTGGAGTTTTCCATCTTCCATATCATATTTGGAATTCGTCCACCATATAGTGTCCATGGCCTTTCCGATCTGCCATTCAGTAAATTCGGGCAGGGAGCGAATCCCTATATAATAGTTTTGCCAGTACTGTACGAGCAGGCGAGCGTCTGCATCGCAAAATCCTGAATTTTTCTTTGAAGTTTCCCCTACGTTGAAGTTCGAATAGTAAAAGAATTTCCCTGAAATCTTTTTCTGGGACTGCACCTTAAACCTGCGGATAAGGGCGGGCACGTCCGGATGTACAAGGTCAAGAATCGAAATACGGATTCCCGAGTCATGGTAAAGTTTTGTGGATACGATGTTGGTATCCTCTATGTAATTCTGGATGCTGTGCCAATCGTTATCGTTTGTCCAGAGAAGTTTTTCCCCCGTGTGAATGCAGGCAACGGATTCTTCTACGTGCTGGGCATGATCTCTGCGGGGATAGAATAAGCCTAAGATATCCCCCTTTCTTCCCATCGTCACGAGCAGTTCGTCATTTCCTAGGATAACATTCGGTTGTTTGATCACCGGGGCTCCCCTCTTGTCTGGTATTCCTGGCTTGATCCGGAGGGCGCCAACGAAATTATATGTTCGCAGACCTTCTTTCCTGTGGCTTTGCAGCTGACCTCCCTTACACTTATGTTCTTCCCGAAGTATTCGGTCAGGTAGCCCGCAAAGTAGCCGCTCATGAAGGCACAAACTGGCTGGTCAGACGCTCCGTAAACATCAGCTATAAAAGAGTCTTTCACAATAATTTTTCCCTCACAAGTTTCGGGATCACATTCTATTTCCAGTATTCCCCAGCCTACAGCTCTGTAGAGTTCCGCAAGAACGTCAGCGAAGTTATTGTCATTAAGAGGCATAATACTCTTGAAATATTTTGCTGCGTGAATCCCTCCCTTAAGCCCTGAAATGGTGAGAAGTCCCTCTGCATGCGGTACACTTTCGTTGAGAGTTTTAATGATATCAACAATTGTGAGCGCTCTGGCCATAACTCCCCTGACCCCTATGACATTAAGAGGAAAATCAACGGAATAAATCATCCCGTATTTTGAAATCCCGTACTCGACTCCACTTACGACTTCCAGACTCTCTATTTTTCGGGCGAACTTCTCAGGATCAATATCTTTTTTAAGTTCTGTAAATACTGAATACTCTCCTGTTTTTTGCGTAATATTATCCAGATGACCAAACATAATGAATGCATTTTCTTTTTCGAGGAAATCAGTTATTAAGGATAAGGATCCGGGCTCTTTCGAATAAATAATTTTGAACCATACAATCTGCGAATTTTCATTGAAGCCTGCAAACATGAACAAGTCTTTAACCATGTGATTCAAACTCCCATGAATTAGTACGTATACATTTCATTAAGCTATTTCGCTAAGTTTTCTGAATACCTGGGCTTTGAAATCTATAAGCACAGCCATGAAATTGACTGCTGCATCGAAGGGTGTGGGATGGACACTGAAATAAGAATGCACATCCCCATCTCCGAGCCACTTGGTGCACATATAGTAATAGTGGTCCGAAGTCAGCAGGTGCTTCCATATACGCAGGATTTCAGGGTCTCCGGTTTTTTTTACAAAGGGTTCAAGCAGCTTTATTTCTTCAAAACAGCGCCTTTGCATGTCGTTTCCAAGCCATGCGCTGGTATCACGCTCCATATCAGCCCAGGAAATGGTGGAAAAATCCCCTACATCGATCTCGGCTACAGGTGAGTATTTTTCTACAAGCTCGAGAGGAGTGCTGAAACTCAGGCGAGTCTTGAGAACTTCCCCAGGCAGTTTTTGCAGGAAGGAAAAAATTCCGGTTTCTTTCCACTGGTGCTCTCCAAAGGTCTCATAATCCATAAAGATATTAACGCAGTCCTCTTTAATCCCTGAAGCCCATAATGCCCATTTTTCCGCAGTCAGAGGATATTCTTCCCACCATCTTGACGAAAAGCGATATCCAATATCGTCACTAAGCTTGTAGTTTCTGAAGATGATAGGGAGTCCTGAACCTTTTGCTCTGTAAAGCAAGTTAGGGGATCTCCCACTAAGCATATGGTCCGCGCCTTCAGTAAGGATCGCCCTGTACCCAAGATCCGAAGCAATCTTTGCTATAGTATTATTGTAGAGCAGTTCGGTATTCCGGAATATCTGAGGTTTGACTCCTAGAAGGTCAGACATCAGTTCTCTATGTTCTTTTATCTCTTCAATAAATTCCGTTTTGTCTTCAAAAAGGCTTGAGAGAGAATGATAGAAAGTCTCGTCCAGGAATTCCACAGCTCCTGTTTCCGCCATTTGTCGGAAGCTTTCAAGTACTTCTTTTCCCCAGAGTTCACATTGTTCTAGCAGGGTTCCGGTGATAGAAAGAGAAAACCTGAACTCTCCTTTGTGCTCGTCAATAGAATCCAGAAGGGTTCTGTTTGCAGGGATATAGCATTTCTCGGCTACCCTTTCAAAGATTTCCCTGTTGCTTCTCTCATCAAAATAACGGAAAAACCCGGATCTGTCGTCAGGCCAGAATCTGCGCAGTCTGAAGGGCTGATGCACCTGGAAATACATGCAAACTGATGTCATGCTCCCTCCTGCAGCACAGCTCTCCTTAAATCAGACAGGATGGAAAAATAGTTCACAGCTCTTTCATATCCTTCCCTGATATTCCCGGAGTTCATGGAAAAGAATATTTCGCTCTGCTGGAGGTAGCCGAATACCTCTTTCAATTTCCAGTAATTCTTATTTCCTTTAAGCTCCGAGAGTTCCTCTCCTACTCTTATCAGTTCTCGCAGATAGAGCTGCTGGGCATGGTTACCGAGTGCATTATGCATTCCATAACGAATTGTCTTTTCGGTTCCGAGAGTAGAGAGCCTTAAAGGCGTAAATCTTTTTACGGCTTCATAAGGTGTGAGCATTTCAATGCCCCGGATTTTAAGGGCATCCGGAAAATTCCGGATAAAATCGGCTATTGTACTTTTATTTCTGTAATGATAGCAGAGATTTGTATAGTCAAAATAAAGGGTCAGGACATCCCCGTGCATACTGGCGATCCAGTCTGCGAACTTTTCCGGAATAAGAGGGTAGCCTTCCCAATCTTTTTTAGAAAAACGCAGCTCAAGGTCTTCGCTAAGGTTTATATGCCTTAGCAGAGTCGGAATGTGATTTTCAAAGATGTTTACAGGATCGTATCCATTCAGAATGTTTCTGGACCCCTCAGCAATGAGGCATCTGAAACCCATGTCGGTGAGCATGCTTCCTGCCATTTCAGTGTACAGAAGTTCGGTGTTTACAAACGTTTTGGGGATAACTCCTAACAATTCCCTGAGCGTCTCCCTGTAAATGAGCACTTCCTCCTTAAACCAGGAAAGGTCAGGATATAGCGAGCTGAGGGAATGGTAACGGCAGCTTCCTGTAAACTCTATACTTCCGCTTTCTCTGAGTTCGCGGAAAGATTCGAGAAGTTCCGGGTTCCATCTGCATTGTTCCAGAAAAGGCCCGGATAGATCAAAGGAATACCTTCCCCCTTTCTCAATAGATTCCAGAAACATGTCATTAAGGTGCAAAACTTGTCTGCTTGTTTTTAAAAATCTTGAAAAAATATGATTCCGGTCAAAATACCGGTCCATTTCAGGCACCCCGGAAAAACCTTCTACAGGCCAGTACCACTTGGGACTGTAAGGTAGATGCACTCCCATACAGATGCATACAGCTTTCATAGCAAAGTAATCTAGTGCGGAAACCTACTAAAAACTATTGTTTGGCTCCGTTTTGCACTTTACAGTAGAAATCAGATGAAATTGTCTAAAAAATAACAGATTAAAAGTAAGATGGGATCTTATCCCATCTTAAACAAGAAGCGAAAAGGATCTCGTGCTGTTGCACTTGCAGTACAACTCCCAAAAAATCTCCGATTTTCTGTGATCCCGAGGTGCAATTCAGGGAGCGCAGCGAAAAGGGCCGCGCGCTGTTACACTTGCAGGCAACTTCCAGAAAATCTCCGATTCTCTGCGATCCTGAGGCGCAATTCGAGATGGAAAGGCTATAACTTGATAACTCAGTCCTCTTGAGATAAATACTACTATTCTAAACCATAAGTTAGTCTGCTTGAGCGAAGCGAAACAGACCCCGTGCTCCCGAAGCGGAACTCGGGAAGCGGAACTCGGGAAGCGGAACTCGGGAAGGTAAGATGAGGTCTTATCCCATCATAAACCTTGTAAGGCTGCCGTATGCTTCCGAAATTTCTTTCAGAGAAAGGGATATCTCGAAATCTTTTCCTTTGATCTCCAGGGTATTGCCCCCCACCTTGCCAATGACTGTGTGAGGCACATCTTTGAGGATTTTCTGTACAGCTTCCGGTTCGGCTGTAGCAAGCAGAGCCCTTGCGGGAGCTTCTGAGAACAAAAGCTCATCAGCCTGCATTTCTGCAATTTCACTCAGGTTCACTTTTGCACATACATTTCTGCACATTCTTGCAAGTCCTGCGCCAATTCCTCCAAGGGAAAGGTCATGAGCCGAACTAACTTTTCCACTCTTTACAGCTTCGATTACGACTTTTATGATTGCTGGAGCATTTTTCGGGACTGCAGGCACTTTTCCGGCGTTCCGGGCTCCTAAACAGGCATAATATTCGGAACCGCCCATTTCTACAGTTGTTTCTCCTATCAGAATGATAGTATCTCCGGATTTTGCGAAGAAGCCTGAAGGTAGGAGAGTCTCGATATCTACTTTCCCTATCATTCCTATCGAGGGCGTTGGGAGAATTGCAGTTTTGAATTCGTCACTTTCGTTATATAGAGAAACATTTCCTCCCACTACTGGCATAGAGAGTTCTCTGGCTGCATCTCCGAGGCCAAGTATGGCATTTTTAAACTGCCAGTAAATTTCCGGTTTATCGGGGTTTCCAAAGTTCAGACAGTTAACAATAGCCAGACCTTCTGAACCTTTTACAGCAAGGTTCATGGCATTTTCGATGATTGCAGTCTTTCCTCCGGAGTAGGGGTCAAGAAGAGTGGCTCTGGGCTGGCAGCCGCAGGAAAGTGCAATTCCTTTCTTGTCGGTAATTTTGAGCACGCCAGAGTCTTCTCCAGGCTTGACAACGGTTCTTAGCTGGACTTCATGATCGTACTGTCTGTAAATCCATTCTTTTGAGGCGATATTGTAGGAAGAAAGGACTTTCAGGAAAATTTCTTTCAGGTCTTCAGACGTTTCAGGTTTTTTGCCTTCTTCTGTCGGAGGAGCAGGGGCTACGGAAAGTTTTTCGCATGTAGGGGCTCCTTCAGTCAGGAAACCGATTGGAATGTCAGCAACTATTTCTCCTCTGAACTCAACTGTATACTTTGGCTCGTCTGTCAGATACCCTACTACGGCCCCATTAAGGTCGTACTTATCTACCAGAGCAAGTACGGCATCGACATTTTCAGGAGCTACTTCAAAAAGCATGCGTTCCTGAGATTCGGCAAGCAGGATTTCATAAGCATTCATGTTGGGTTCGCGCTGGGGTACAGCGTCTGTAATAATACGGGCTCCAAGCCCTCCCTTTGCGGCCAGTTCCGAACTTGCTCCACAGAGACCGGCAGCTCCAAGATCTTTGCAGGATTTTACATAGCCTTTATCTATGGCTTCCAGGGTCATTTCTATTACAAGCTTTTCGGTATAAGGATCTCCCACCTGGACGCTTGGGCGGTCTTCGGCTTCGGCTGATTCGGAAAGGTCTCTGGAAGCAAAAGAAGCCCCTCCAAGTCCGTCTTTTCCGGTGCTGGAGCCTGCGAGTATAAGCTTGTTTCCTGCTTTTTGGGAACGGGCAGTCATGATATTTTCTTCCCGACAGAGCCCTACTGCAACCACGTTTACCAGTGGATTTCCACTGTATTTCCTGTCAAAGAAAGTTTCCCCATTGACTACAGGCACTCCTATGCAGTTTCCGTACCCTGCAATTCCTTTAATGATCTGTTCGAAAAGGAAGAGATTTTTTGGGGTGTCCAGAGGCCCGAAGTAAAGAGGATCCATTAAGGCTATAGGGCGGGCCCCCATGGAGATGATATCCCGCACTATACCTCCTATACCGGTGGCGGCTCCGTTGTAGGGATCTACATATGAAGGATGATTATGACTTTCCATGCCTATAGCAAGCACATATCCGTCTTCGAATTTAATGATTGCAGCGTCGTCTCCGGGACCGATAATTACATTTTCACCCGTAGTAGTGAAGGTTTTCAGGAGAGGGGCGCTTGAGCGATAGGAACAGTGTTCGCTCCATAGATTTAAAAAACAGCCCTGCTCTACCAGGGTAGGCTCTCGCCCGAGTTCTTTTCTAACGATCTTCAAGTCTTCTTCAGGTAACATTGCCTTGCCTCTGATTCTTCAAGCCTCTTTTGGATACCGAAGCTTCGGTTTTTCTGATAAATTGTTTTCCTTGATTTAGGATTTTCAGTATAGCGTTAGCAGACTATGCCGACATAAAGAAGTAAGGATTAATAAATATTTCTCACCCGAGTTTCGCCACCCGAGTTCCGCTTCCCGAGTTCCGCTTCCCGAGTTCCGCTTCCCGAGTTCCGCTTCCCGAGTTCCGCTTCGGGAGCACGAGGTCCGTTTCACTCGCTTCGCTCGCTCAAGCGGACTAATTTTATGGCTTAGAATCGTGCGTTCTCTCAAGGGACTAATTTATGGCTTAGAATAGTACTTCTTTCAAGAGGGCTAATTTGCAAAATCACATCTTTTTTATGGTTTTTGTGATTGTGATATGTGGAATAAGTTAGAGTGTAATTTCTACCTTTGAAACCACGTTTTCCTTAAAATGTGAACTGAATAAAAAGAGGTAAGTGAAATAAAAAAGTAGATATAATTAAAATAAAGTGGATAAAAATTAGATTTGCTGGATCATTTTTTCCACTTTTACTCCGGTTTCGGTCAGGGAGTACATTTCTTCCTTTTTTGTGATTAATTCTTTCTCCTCAAGTTCTTCGAGAGTTTTTGCGATGGTCGGATATACGACTCTTAGGGTCTTTGCAATTCTTTTTCCTTCCATTTCTCCTTTAGAGGAGAGTAAGGAGAGCACTTTTTGCCTTACGTTATTTCCATTCACAAAACCTATTAACTCGTTCATCAGGTACCCCCTGTATGCATTTTTATACACTACAATTTTATACTGCTATATTTATATAATAGAAGTACATATTATTTATGTTTATATAGGTTATAGAAAGAGATGGGGTTCAAGATATATCTAGCTTTTTGCTGGCTAAAAAAGCTTTGTCCGGCAAAAACGAAGATTTCCGGGGGTTTCCGGTTTGAGTCTGGCTTTCTGGAGCTTTTGCCTCTGGAATAGCCCACCAGCATGACTCAGCTTTTTCGCTTGCGGTCTGCATTTTTCATGCAATTTCCGTGTTGATATTAATTCCACTCTATTCACTATATCCTTTTAAATATAAAAATCGAAAAAATATAAAGCTTTGGCTGGCTTTTTATGCTGTCTTAGATTTTATCTGTGGTCTGAAATTCAGCATAAAGTGCCTGAAAAATACCATTAGGCTTTAATACCATCATTGATAAGTACTTTATATCTATTCAGTTATTTTTGGGTGTAAATTACATATACAATGATTACAAATTTGGAGGACATACCAACAAATGAGCAGCGGAATGTGCCCGGTATGCGGGCTTCCAAAAGAACTTTGCATATGCGAAGAAGTTGCAAAAGAGCAACAGAGAATTACTGTAAAAGTTAACCGAAGAAGATACGGAAAAGAAGTTACCGTTGTAGAAGGCTTCGATGCCAGTGAAATTGATCTTCACGAGCTTTCCACTTATCTTAAATCAAAGTTTGCATGCGGCGGTACAGTAAAAGGGAATACTGTGGAACTTCAGGGAAATCACCTGAGCCGCATGAAAGAAGTCCTCATGGAAAAGGGTTTCTCTGCCGAACAAATCAAAAACTAAACTCTAATCAGCTTTCAGGGATAAACCGGGCCTGAGAAATGCAAGTAGCATTTCCAGGTTTGGAGTTATATATCTTCCCGTCAGTTTTTCGATAGCATGCATTTTCTACATGGTGTATTTCGATAGCATGCATTTTCTACATGGTGTATTAACGGAATGTAATTCCTACTCAAAATTATATGCAATGAGCATGTGTAGTAAGGCTTAATTTATTTATCCGAGTGTTGGTCTCTAATGAAAACAACATGTGAAATTATGGTACAGAAGGTCTTGCCTGCTATCAGGGCTGAACTCTCAAGGGCAATGATTTTTGAGCATGGATGTACGCAGCAGGATGTAGCGGATATACTTGAACTTTCAAGAGCTGCCGTATCCCAGTACGTAAGTGAAAAACGCGGAGCTGAAGTTGATTTCTCTGAAGAGACCCAGAATGAAATCCGAAAATTTGCTTCAGTGCTTTTAAATGGAGGCTTATCCTCCCAGGAAAAGGTAAAAGGCATGTGCAGCATATGCTGTTTTGTCCAGAAATCAGGCTGGCTGTACAGGAATGCTCCTGAGGCTAAAGCCTGCGTCATCTGCAAGGATATGAATCAAAAGTGAAAGACACTCTGTGTATCAAATGCAAGGGAAAAGGACTTTGTGGGCGCCCTCGTTGCCCAATTCTTGAGAAATTTAAATCCCTTCAATCAATTTCTCCTGTAATATCAGGAAATTCTGTTTTTGGAGCTTCTCCCCCGGCTCTTTTTGTCGGAAGCTATGGTTACCCCAGGGTTTCTGCAGGTCCCCTGATCTCTCCATTAGCAAAGGAAAATGAAGCCGCTCTTTTTGAGGAACCTTCAGCCTGGGCAAACATGCAGATTGAAGATATAATATCCATGCGTTCCCGTATGGTCAGGGCAAATACGAATCTGCATATAAAAGATGCACGCAGCAAAGATAATCCCCTTCTTGTAAAGGCTCAGGAACTTGCTCTCTCCAGAAAACCAATAGATACTGAAGCCTGGTTTTTCAAAGCTCCAAAACAGGAACTCAAGTTTGATGCCGTGCTCACGCCTATGGGCCCATCAGGCCTTGTGAAAAACTTTGAGCTTGCTGAAAATCCTAATGTCCCAAAAAAAGTGGATTATCTTGTCTATGATACTGATGCCCTGGCAAAAGATGCTGTTACTGAACTCTTAAAAAGTGATGTATCGACTGAACATATTACACGCCTGTTTTCTATAGGCTTGTTAGGGAAAGAACGGAAAATTGTGCCTACCCGCTGGTCTATTACTGCCGTTGATGACATGGCTGGAAAGGAACTTGCAGACCGCATCAGAGACTTTCCCTGGGTTTCTGAAATTCAGCTTTTCAGCGGGACTCATTTTGGGAACCATTTTGAAGTCCTTATCCTTCCCAGAGCTTATTCCTTCGAACTGATTGAAATCTGGCTCCCCAAAACAGTTTGGTCTGGAGAATCAAGCTGGATTGGGGAAGATAATGAGGGTCTTGAAGGAAAAAAGGGTTATTCCCCCCTGGCAGGGGGTTATTATGCGGCAAGGCTCCCGGTGCTTGAGTACCTTACGGAAATTAGAAGACAGGCTTCCGTTTTCGTGCTCAGGGAAATAACTCCAGATTACTGGGCCCCCCTTGGGGTCTGGATTGTTCGGGAGGGCATGAGAAATGCTCTTCGAAATCCTCCAACAAAATTTGATTCTCTCGAAGCAGCAGTTTCAGATCTTGCAGGCAGGGTAAGTACTCCAAAAACAGAATGGATCCAGCAGGCAAAGATGCTTTCTGAATTCCGTTTTCAAACTACTCTCGATTTCTTTTTTAAGACACAATAATGTTAAAAACAAAAAAAGTGTAAGTAAAAAGAAACTGTTTGCCAAAAACAAATACTGTTAAAGAAGGTCTTGAAAGCCTTTTCAGGCTTAATCAAGATTTCTGACCTTTATCACGTTTATTAAAATATTTCGGGCACAATGCGCCGGGCAACTTCTTCATAAGCCTTGGAAATGTCGCCTTTGTCAAACCTGAAGACATCTTTATCCATGGACTGTCCGGTCTTCTTGTCCCAGAAGCGGCAGGTATCACAGGAAATCTCATCTGCAAGGATAATCTCTCCGTCCTTCCTTCCGAATTCCAGCTTGAAATCAGGGAGAAGAATACCCTTCTCATCCAGGTAGGGTCTGAGCAGTTCGTTGATTCTCAGGGCGAGCTTCCGGAGTACGACGAGTTCTTCTCTTGTTGCCACACCAAGTGCAACAGCGATATCATCGTTAAGCATAGGGTCTCCGTACTCATCGCTTTTAAAATCAAAAACAAGCACAGGGAACTCGAAAACAGTGCCTTCTTTTAAGGGATATTTTTTTGTAATTGAACCTGCGGCAATGTTCCTAACAATGACTTCAATTTTTATGATATCGACTTTCTTCACAAGCATATCGATGTCAGAAAGCATTTTGATAAAATGAGTCTTTATTCCCTCGGCTTCAAGCATCTCAAAGAGCTTTTTTGAGATCTGGGCATTATAATACCCCTTCTTTTCCATTTCCCCTTTTTTCTCTCCGTTAAATGCGGTCAGACTGTTTCGGAATTCGGCAATAAGGGTGTCAGGATCATCCGTCTTATAGATAGTTTTTGCTTTCCCTGAATAGAGTTGTTCTCTTGTCATGCAATGGTCCTCTTTAGGGATAATTCCGGATTTCCTCAGGTAGAGGAATCTTCGAAATGATAGTTTTAATATAGGAGTTCTGATAATGCAGAAGTTTTGGTAATGCCGTAGCATTCTAGAAATAAATCAAATAGCTCGATTCTTCTCCGAAGAGAGAGTCTACTTAACGGAGATGATTCGATTATCCCAGAACTCACGACACTCTCTGGAAGTTGAGATATTTCCCGGCGTTGGCTGAAGCTTTTTCCGAAAATATATTCTTAATTCCCTGAGAGACAGACTAGATGATAATGTCTTCTGCTAGATAAAGTTATCATCTCCAGCCGGCTTTCTACCTTCACAGTCGACTGTTTCGTAAATTTTATCATTGAAGAAAGTCAACTACTAGGTTTAGCAACTTAAAGAAAGATTTAAGAACTTACCGCATTTGAGTGCCCAACACTTGATAGTGGATTAATTTAAGTACACAACAGGTAAAAAACATGTCAGGCATCATACTAGACATCGTAGAACTGCTGCTGACTGCAGAGATCTATAACCGCTACCAAGAACTGGACGTAAATGATCTTCCCAAGAACATTCGGAAAAACTACTGGAGCAGCACAGAAAAAACAGTTCCGAGACCCATCATAGCTACATTTATCAGGATTGAAAAACTGTACGGGATTAAGGACCTCGAAAAAAGCGTAAGGAACGTCCCCTTCATAGTTACTGACAAGTCTCATTTTGAACTTCGCCTGAGTGCTTTCGAACTTGCCACAGAATGGTTTGAAAAGCAGGAGGGTTCCCAGGAAAAGATCGAGAACAACCCTGTCCTGGCTTATTATTTTGGAGAAATAAGACAGGTTCAGGCTGCAAACTACGCGCTTGCAAAGGCGAAAACAAGACCTAAGGAAGTTGACAGGGAATGGATAGAATCCCTTATAGCAGAAATCAAGAAAGAAGACAAGAGCGAAGAAATGCTCAAACTTGCGGTCATTATCGCCCCTGAAGATGTAAAACAAAAAGTAAGGGATCTTGTGCTAACTAAAGAACAGAAGGATGAAATTGAAAAGATTATGAAAGCCATCCAGCACAGGGAATACCTGCGGGAAATTGGCCTGCATGACATAGGAAAACTTCTTTTTGTCGGGCCTCCTGGAACCGGAAAGACCTCTGTTGCCCGCGCGCTTTCAGAACAACTTTCCATCCCTTTTGTTGAGGTCAAACTTTCCATGATAACAGACCAGTATCTTGGCGAAACTGCAAAAAATATTGATAGAGTATTCCTGCTTGCAAAGAAATTGAATCCCTGCATTCTTTTCATAGATGAGCTGGATTTTGTTGCAAAAGCAAGGACTTCTGACGAAAATGCTGCTATCAAGCGGGCGGTCAATACTCTCCTTAAAGCAATAGACGAAATCAGTCTTGTGGAGCACGGGGTCCTTCTGATTGCCGCAACTAACCATCCCCGCATGCTTGACAGTGCAGCATGGAGGCGTTTTGACGAAATAGTTCATTTCCCTCTCCCTGATCTCGAGATGCGTAAAAACATCCTGGATATTGTAACCAAGCATATCGAAGGGGATTTTGATACAGGGGAAATCGCGGAATTGACAGACGGCTATTCAGGTTCGGATCTCCGCGTGGTCATCAGAGAAGCTGTCCTGAGCGCTCTTCTGGAAGAACGCAAAAAACTCACACAGCAGGACCTGCTGGAAGCAGTAAAGTCTTTTGATGAAAGAGCTGGTCTTAAATCCGAGGAGTACGAAAGGAAGATACGAGCATGAGATTAACACTGCTTGGAACTGGTGATGCTGTCGGAACCCCTAAAATAGGATGCAGTTGTCCGGCTTGCGAGGATGCTCGGGTGGGTGGAAAAAGTCAACGTCTTCGTTTCTCCATCCTTGTGGAGTCCGCGAAGGGTAAAATCCTTATCGATACAAGCCCGGACCTCAGACAGCAGTTCCTCAAGCAAAAGCTTTCCTGCATAGATGGGGTGATCTGGACCCATGGACACTACGACCATTACTCCGGATTCGGGGAGTTCTACCGGGTTCAAAATAAAGTTGATGTTTATGGAATTCCCGAAAATCTTGACTATATAGACCAGTTTGTCTCTTTCCTTAAACCCAGGTATCATTATGTAAAGCTCTATGAACCATTCGAGCTTATCGGGCTGCAGTTCACTCTCTTTGAGGTCAACCATCCCCCTGTGGAAGTTCCGACAGGCGTCATAATCCGGGAAGGAAACACAAAAGTAGTGGTTACCGGGGATACGAACTCGGAACTTCCAGATGCCAGCCTGGAGCTGATGAAAGATCCGGATCTTCTCATAGCTGATGCCATAGTCCCTCCGCACATCCACATCAAAAAGCATATGAACTCAGAAGAGGCTATGGTACTTGCAAAAAAACTCAATGCAAAAGAAACGGTTTTGACTCATCTCAGTCACCTTTTTCGCCCTCATCATATTGAATCCATATTTTTACCCCTTGGATATGACGGGCAGGTCTTCGAATTATAAAATCTTCATAATGAAAGATAATTTCAAATCCGGTAAAAGAGAATATGCCCGCTTTTCCAGATTTGATCAATGACCCGTCCCACTACCTTATATCTTTGATTTCTTTATTGTTTTTTCGACTCTGGTCCAAAATCTAGTGATTTTTGCATTTCTCGATTGAGAATCTGAATTCGTAAGAAGAATTCAATCTCCAATCAAAATTAACATTCGATATCTAAAGACTTCAACCAAGATGTACAATCACAAGGATTGTAACCAATTACAAAATCTAGTGCATCGATTCCAAAATATGTCAAAAAATAAGTGTATGAATTTATATCAAGGAGGGATGAATGCATTATACATTTCTCAGCTAGTCTCAAACGAATATTTGAACCATGGAAAACACGGAAGACACGGAATTAAGAAAGCATGGGCACAGTTCTTCCGTGCTTTCCGTGCTTTCCGTGGTTTTCGTGTCTTGATTGGGTTTTTCCGTGTCCGCCTGTACTTTCTATAATAATAGAGCGTCTAGTAACTTTGATGTGAACGTTGCGTTCGAAACTGTATTTATTTCCAAATTATGTATCTGTTTTGGAATCGATACACTAGTGTCGCGTCAACAGCAAAATGCCGTATAAAATCGATTGCAACTATTCAGAATCGTTAAATCTTTGAAAATTGACGCGACACTAGTATCACGGCAATTTAATTCTTGCACATAGTTTTTGGCAGCACCCCATCAGTACATAACGATTCAGAGCTTAATAGATTATCAATAACTAAACGTTCTTGACACTAGTGATTTTTAATTTTACGCTCATCACTGGATTTTGGTACTGAGTCGTTTTTTCAACTTATAGATGTATATTTGTCTCAGGAGACTGTGATGTATCTGGGCATGGTTTTAGCACTGCTGCCAGCTGCATTTTTTACCGTTAAGGTAACAGTAAATTTTCCTTTTTTAGTATATGTATGTGTAGCGTTACGGGTTGATGAAGTAGTTCTGTCTCCAAAATTCCAACTCCATGAAGTTGGAGATCCTGTGCTCTTGTCAGTAAACTGTACCTTAAACGGCGCTTTTCCTGATGTTGGAGACGCTGAAAAAGCAGCAACCGGTTTTTGTGCAGCTGCTGTCACTTTTATATAACTGGATTTTGTCACCGTATTACTACCTGCAGCATTGGTTGCTGTAAGTGTTACTGTATAGTTTCCTGCTGATGAATATCTATGTGTTGGATTCTTAACTGTCGAATTTGTTGTTCCGTCTCCAAAACTCCAGTTCCAGGCAGTCGGTGTTCCTGTGCTTTTGTCGGTAAAGGCTACACTCAAAGGTGCAGTTCCTGAGATAACATTGCTGCTGAAGTTTGCAATCGGCTTTTGTATGGCAGCTGCTACCTTAATATAACTGGATTTTCTTACTGCACTACTCCCCGCAGAGTTGCTTACTGTGAGTATTACCGTGTAACTTCCTGCTTTTGAATAATTATGCGTTGGATTCTTTATTGTTGAATTTATTGTCCCATCCCCAAAACTCCATTTCCATGAGGTAGGAGAGCCTGCGCTTGTGTCGTTAAAGGAAACACTTAAAGGTACAGTTCCTGAAGTAACATTGCTAGTGAAACTTGCAACCGGTCTTTGCGGAGCTGCTACCTTAATATAACTGGACGTTCTTACTGCACTACTCCCTGCAGAGTTGCTTACTGTGAGTATTACCGTGTAACTTCCCGCTTTTGAATATTTATGTGTTGGATTCTGGATTGTTGAATTTGTTGTCCCGTCTCCAAAACTCCATTTCCATGCGGTAGGGGAGCCTGTACTTTTGTCGGTAAAGGCTACGTTCAATGGTGCCGTTCCTGAGGTGACGTTACTGCTGAAGTTTGCGACCGGTTTTTGTACAGCTGCCACCTTAATATAACTGGACTTTGTTACTGCATTACTACCTGCAGAGTTGCTTACTGTAAGTATTACCGTATAATTTCCTGCTTTTGAATAATTATGTGTTGGATTCTTAACTGTTGAATTTACTCCGTCTCCAAAGCTCCATTTCCATGAAGTTGGCGTTCCTGTGCTTGTGTCAGTAAAACCTACATTTAGAGGCGCAGTTCCTGAGGTGACATTGCTAGTGAAATTCGCAACCGGTTTTTGCACGGCTGCTGACACTTTTATGTAACTGGATTTTGTTGTGCTATTACTGCCTGCTGAATTACTTACTGTAAGTGAAACCGTATAGTTTCCTGCTGTGGAATATTTATTCGTTGGATTCTTAATTGTTGAATTTGTTGTTCCATCTCCGAAACTCCAGTTCCAGGCAGTCGGTGTTCCTGTACTTGTGTCATTAAAGCTGACATTTAGTGGTGCCGTTCCCGAGGTGACGTTACTGCTGAAGTTTGCAACAGGTAATTCTGGTTTCTGTTCTTCTACTGAGACAGTGCACGTGTATATATCGGAGTTTCCATTTCTCCCATCATTCCACACTATTCTGTCACCATAGATTGCAGGATCTCCCTGCCACGATTTGTTTGTTGTAAACTGAGTTTCATTAGTGGAGATATTGTAAATGCAGATGTCGGTGTTTCCATTACGATTGTCTTTCCACACTATCCTGTTCCCGTAGACTGCAGGATCGTACTGATCGGATTCGTTTGTGGTGATACGGGTTTCAGTGGGCGTAGAGAGATCGTACATGTAAATGTCCCAGTTTTCATTTCGAGCATCCTGCCACACAATTCTGTCACTATAAATTGCAGGAAGAACCTGGTCTGATTCAGTGGAGGTGATATGAGTTTCATTGGAAGTTGAGAGATCGTACATATAGATATCCCAGTTTCCGTTTCGAGCATCCTGCCATACTATCCTGTCCCCGTAGATAGCAGGTTCCACCTGGTCGGATTCATTTGTGGTAATTTGAGTTTCAGTGGAAGTAGAGAGATTATACATGTATATGTCAGAGTTCCCATTTCGATTGTCATCCCAGATTATCCTGTCATTATAGATAGCAGGACTGGATGCCCACGATTCATTTGTGGTAATTTGAGTTTCAGTGGAAGTCGAAGTATTGTACATGTATATATCGGCATTTCCATTTCTCCCATCTTCCCAAACTATTCTATCCCCGTAGATGGCAGGACTGGATACCCACGACTTATTTGTGGTAATTTGAGTTTCAGTGGAAGCAGAGAGATTATACATGTAAATATCGGTGTTTCCATTACGGTTGTCATTCCACACTATCCTGTTCCCGTAGATAGCAGGATCGCACTGATCCGATTTATTGGTGGTTATCCGGATTTCCGTAAAGTTAGGAGCCTGAATATTACTGGCTGTCGAGTTTCCGGATTTAGAAGCGTACTTTGTGTTCCCGTATGCGCCTATGTTAATTCTGTTTCCATTGTCTTCCGGTTCTGCAGAGTAGTCCGAAAACTCGTATCCTGTATCAATGCAGGGGGAGCTTATGCTGTCATTCACCCAGTTGCTTCCGTTCCAGCGCCCTGCTTTTGATTTTAAATGGTAGTCATTTTTGCTCCTATTTGCATACTCAGGGTATACTTCTATATTCGAAGGTGAGGCCTGGGCGCCTTCATAGTCACCGCCTGTGTTGTTATAAAAGCAGTTATTCTGCAGGACAAAAGAATGAGTGCCTGTAAGCAGGTTATAAGCTCCATATCCGCCTCCACCGGCTGAAGAGAACCTGGTGTTTGTTATAATGTTATTTCTTGCCGTAATAACATACCCTGAACCCGGTACTGTTGAATAAGTTTCCTTCTGGGAGATGGCGGAACCATAGCATCCGTCAAATACGTTGTTCTCAACAAGGACATTGAATCCGCTGGATACGATTCCTCCTGATGTGGGGCTGCTTTTTTTTGTTCCTGTATCGTAAATCCGGTTATGGTGAATACTGACATTAGCTGAGGAAAGAGAATAAGAAGGCCCTGATCCGAAAATCCAGATGCCTGCAAGAGCAGTCCTGTATATTGTGTTATTATACACCTCAATATCATTCATTGTGGGCGTTCCGTACTTCTGGATCTCAATCCCTGAACCTCCAGTATTTTCGGAGGTAATGGTGTTATTGTAGAAACTTGCATGGTTTGTATTATATAATCTCAGGCCACTGTTTGTCCTGCAGGTTATTGTGTTGTTGTAGGCTTCCACGTCTGAACAGCTACTGGCATAAAGAGAATCATGTCCCAGTCCGTATATTTTGTTGTTATAAAACTTTATACTGGAGCAACTATCGGTTTTTAATCCGTCCCCGTGATTGTTAGTCAGGTTCATATCATACACGCTTATGTTCTGACAATAGCTCAGATGGATAAGATTGTAGTAGCCTTTTCCACTAATAACATTGGTATTTCCTTCCCGGTTTCCGTCAATCGTAAAACCCCGGATGGTAATATCACGGCTATTAAAGCTTCTTTCCATTATCAAGGGCTTTGAGACTTCCCAGGTAGCATTGCTGACAAGTTTGATTTTTGCACTGGAATCTCCCTCAAGAGTTGTATTGCTGCCGATAAGAAGAGTATCATTTATGGAGTATGTGAAAGGGCCTTTGAGGTAGACAGTTGTATAATTGGAGTTTTCAGCTACTAACTGAAGGGCCTCGTTAATCTGTACATGGTCATCTATTTCATCACAGGTAAAATTCCCACTTCCGTTCCCCGACACGTAAACGATCGTCTCGGAAGTCATGCACAAAGCTAAAGGAAGATTAGCAAGAATAAGGAACCCGACAAAAAAAAAGATTTTTAACTTTCGATGCAACGAACTATCACCTGTGAAAATCTATTCAATAAATTTTTAATTATCTGATACGAAATAATTATTCAGTCTTGCGCTTAATTTGATAATAATTTCAGGTTTTTTTCTGGTCATCTCTTTTAATATGCTGAACTTTGGAACCCGTAAGCTCTGATTTAACAGACAGTATTCACTACCAAAGATTTGGGGTTATAGGAGAAATCCTAAAAAATGATCCTTAATTGAAGGCTAATGTATCTTCTTTACAATCCAGGAAAAAACCAGGACTCTACTTCTCCTTTTCGGGTCGCAATCTCCTATGTGAACAGGTTCTTTCATCTGTGAACAGAAGAACTACATTTCAGTTTATGTTTTCAGCTTATGTTTTCAGCTTATGTTTTCAGCTTATGTTTTCAGTTTATGTTTTCAGCTTATGTTTTCAGCTTATGTTTTCAGCTTATGTTTTCAGTTTATGTTTTCAGCTTATGTTTTCAGCTTATGTTTTCAGCTTATGTTTTCAGCTTATGTTTTCAGTTTATGTTTTCAGCTTATGTTTTCAGCTTATGTATTGAATTAATTTAGCTAGTCGAATTATACTTTATTCATTCTGTTATAAAAATTTTTGTGAAAAGTTGTTAGAAATCACATTCAAGATCGAGGTTTCTTTTTTGCCTGTTAATATCCTAACTTAATAATTATTTTTAACCTCCTTTCCTCTAACGAAGAGATTTACTTTTTTTATACATTAATGCTACAAGCAGGCAGGCAACTCCGTAACTTATCTCAAAACCTGGTGTACTCTTAATTTCTTTCTGTTCAGTTTCCAGCCCATTATTTTCTGTATCATGTTCATTACTTGTTCTATTATCAGGTTCAAGCTCCATCTCAGTTTTATTTTCTCCTTGAATGCTTTTTTCTTTTCCTGCTATAGCAAAGGAAGAAAATTCCGAGACGTTAGCTGTGAAATACAGATACCTAACGTCTTCCCCTGACAAACTGGTTGAAAGTTGATTCCATTTGCTGTCGTTGTACCTGTTCAGGGTAATAGAAGACTGGTCTATACTATTATTTTGCAGCCAGGATTTTTCTACCTTGAAGCAGATTACCGGGTTTTCGATATTCTTTGAAGTTGCAAATCTACCATCTCCAATCCAGACGTTAAAGGACTTGTAAACCTTATCAGAAGGCAGGCTTGGAACCAGAGCAGATTTTCCCTTCAGCATTTCGACAATGGCTGTAGTCTTGCCAGCGGTCTTTTTTGCATCGAAGCTCACATATACAACACAGGTTGTGTTCTTCGTGAAGTCAAACTTTACAGCTTTTCCGTTTATAATGAACGCCTGTGCCAGTTCTTTTACTTCGACGTTCTTTGCCGGTTCACGAGATACTCCGGAACTTCCACTACTGCTACTGCGGCTTCTTCCATTTGTCTCATCATCTGTGCTTTCGTTGTCTTCTGAATTGTTTCCGCTTCCTTCCGTGACAGTTATTGTGCCGAGTTTTGAAGCCGTGCCGTTCTCATTGATTGCGGTGAGGTTAACTGTATGATTTCCGGGAACTGTGTACACATAAACCGGGGCTTCTTCAGAAGAGTCAGTGATTCCGTCATTGTTGAAGTCCCAGATCCTTGATGTTTTATTTTGAGAAAGGTCAGTAAACTGGACAGAAAGAGGTGCAGGACCCTGCGTGGTGTTGGTACTGAAGTTCGCCATGGGAATTACTGATGCATTTTGTCCTAAAACAGTTATTGTGGCAAGTTTTGAATCCGTACCATTTTGATTGGTTGCGGTTAGGTTGGCGGTATAGTTTCTCGTTGCGTAGTAAGTATGCGCTGGATTTTGCTCGGTTGAACTATTTCCGTCTCCAAAGTCCCAGTTTCTTCCGGTTGCGTATTGGGAAGAGTCAGTAAACTGAACGGAGAGAGGAGCAGGGCCGATACTGGTATTAGTGCTGAAATTTGCGATAGGGAGCAAAGGCTCTAACTTTTGAGCAGGAACTACAAGAGGCAGATAGTCAATATTTACTCCATTGAGAGAATAATGTCCCTCTGATATGCCATCTCCATTGGCATCAGAACGAGTCTGAGAAAAGCCATTTCCCGTAGGCGTTGCCCAATAGTTTCCACATATGTAAGGGCCGCCTATGATGTTAGTACCCGCAGTTCTGGTCGTATTCCAGATACCTGGAGACCCATATCTTGAATAACCTCCTAAATTTACATTTGCAGCGTTGTTAAAGTAATTGTTGTAAATAAGGTTTGTACCGGTAGAATAATCTTCATAACCGTATTTTTTATTCAAGCTTATAATATTACCTACGATAGTGTAGCCGCCGCAACCATTTACACTAATGCCGACATCGTTTTTCGTAATCGTATTTTTTTCAACCCGGGTTCTATTTTCAATTAGGGTTGCATCTCCATTTCCTGTATTTATTCCGGTTCCACAGTTTGATATCTTATTGTTACTGACAATATTTTCAAAACCTTCCATATAGGTAATTCCGTCTTGACAGTTTGAAACTTCATTGCCGTTTATGATATTCCCACTGCCTTCTCTGAAGGTAATTCCATTTTGACAGTTTAAAATTTCATTGTTACTAACAGTATTTTTTATGCCTTCCGAAACGGTAATTCCGTCCTGACAGTTTGAAATTTCATTGTTATTTACTACGTTGAGTTTACTTCCTGTTGAAATCTCAATGCCGGATACATAATTCAGTATTTTATTATTCTCAATCCGGCACTTGCCTGTTCTGTAAATAACTGCAATTCCACTGTTCTCATCAGCGCCCTTTATGGTGAAGCCTTTAATAGTGATATTAGATGCCCAAATCGTGAAACCAGATCCCTGTATTGTAGTATCGTCAGGGTTACCTGATTGAGACATAATTATAAGATCATTAGTATGTGTAGAAATCTTCTCTTTATAGACACCAGGTTCTACAATAATTGTATCACCTGATATTGAATTGTCTACTGCAGTCTGTATCGATTCGCCGTTGTGCACAATAAGCTCAGTTGCAGCTGCTCCACTGCCTGCAATAGCTATGCTAACAACAAAAGCTACTTCAAATAACATCATTCCGTATTTTTTGCTTTCCACACAACAACCGCCCAAATAAAATATGTTTGAATTTTTTGGAATTTGAATTAATTCCTCAAAAAGTAAGCATCTGGCTTTTATTTGATTTATTAATCTGAAGTTAATATTTTTATAAAGTATTCTTGATTACTTTGAGCCTATTTATGTTATGATACCGGTTTTTATTTTTCAAACCTTGTAATTTTTCATCATATTTTTTATATTGTTCTATCCTCTCAACTACTTTATATTTTTTATTCCTCTGGGCTATAGAGCGACGTGTGAGATATTACAATGGATAACGTGGAATATTCAATTGAAGTTATAAAATCAAAAAATATTGGTGACCTGTGCAATAACAAGCTGGTGTTTTTCAAGATATTTGCATACCCGCGCTTTCTTTTCAGAATTGTTATTAATATCTGAAGAAGACACATTTTTGATCCTTCCGATGTTAGCTCTATATCTCGAGGGGACTCAATTTCATTTATGAACTCTAAACGCATTCGGACTCTCAAGTCGGGGAAACCGGGTGAAGATCCTGTTGCTTACTGGATGAGCCGCGACCAGCGTGTGGAAGATAACTGGGCTTTGCTTTTTGCCCGGAGAATGGCGATGGATGTCGCATACCTTTAGTTGTGGTTTTCTGTCTGAAGAATGGGTTTTTAGGAGCTTTAAGAATACATTATGAGTTCATGTTAAAAGGGCTTCAGGAAGTTGACAAATCCCTTGCCCTGAAAAAAAATACCTTTCTTTTCCTGCGAGGAGAAAGGCTTCCCTGCAGAGGAGTTTGTCAGGAAATACGGAATTGGTACTCTGGTTACTGATTTTAGCTCACTTCGGGTTAAGAAGACGTGAATGGAGAAAAGTTGTATCCATGCGTCTTCGGTTAAGTGAGGAATCGTGATAAATTGTCTCTATTTCCACAAAAGCTGTCAAATATTTTAAGAGATTGTGAGGTGGAGCAGAGTATCGATTTCATGTAAACAGGCCAAAATTTAAGGCCGGCTTCTAATGTAAAATCGATAGCTTTCAGGCAAGAAAATTCCTTAACCGATGACCAATGAAGTTGTATCAGGTATTGAAGTTCCCTTTTTTGAAGTGGATGCCCACAATGTCGTCCCCTGCTGGGAAATTTCTCAAAAAGAGGGATATGCTGCCCATACATTCCGCCCGAAACTCTACAGGCTCCTCCCGGAATTTCTTGATGAGTATTCGGAACTTGAAGCAGGGCTCGAATTTCCTGAAATTTCTTCAAGTTCAGGAAAGCTGGAAAGCTTCCCAAAAATACAGGGGAGCGAAATCGAAACGCTTCTTCCTGAAGATCTCTCTGAGGAGAATGCCGATTCCTTCTCTGAACCGGAATATTTCGAACCTGGAGAAAGAGTTGCTAGTGTCGCGTCAATTTTCAAAGATTTAACGATTCTGAATAATTGCAATCGATTTTATACGACATTTTGCTGTTGACGCGACACTAGAAAAGTAATGGATAATTTTCTTGCTGAAAAGCTTGACTCCGACTTCGCCCTTCGAAACGATCCCATGAAAGATGGAGTATCCGACCTTTCCACTTACTTTTCAATCCTCTTTCAATGCTTTCAGTTCCGAAAGTACTTTTTCGGCATGCCCTGCAGCTTTAACATTATCCCATACTCTGGCAATTTTTCCTTCAGGGTTTATGAGAAATGTTGTTCTGACAGCACTTATAACTTCTTTGCCTTTGAAATGTTTTGGGTGCAGGACATCGTATGTTCTGTGAATATCCGCCTGTTCATCGGAGAGCAGCTTTATTTTAAGTTCTTTCTTCTCGATAAATCGTCTATGGGATTCCATACTATCCCTGCTAACCCCGAGAACTACTGCGTTTTCAGCTTCAAAATCTTTTCTCAAACAACTGAAGTTTTTTGCTTCCAGGCTGCACCCTGGCGTGTTATCTCTCGGATAAAAGTAAAGGACTACCCATTTTCCTCTGAGATTTTCAAGACATGTCCGGTTCCCGTCCTGATCCAGCAGACAAAAATCAGGAGCAGATTGCCCCATTTCCAGTGATGTTTTTGTCATAATTTTCCCCTTATAAGTCCGTAGCGCATTAGTGCGGTTACTGAATAATTATATAAAAATTATATAACTTTATCTTATCATTTTATTTATATTTTATATGTTTTTTTCATATCTACCCGTTTTTGCTTTAAAATTCATCCTTTACGTTTCCAGGGCAGCGATGCAGCTTCAAATGCCAGAAGCGGCCCTAAAAAACATCCTGCCCAGAACAAAAGCCCGGCTATCCCCAGGCCAAAGAAGTAAAGATGTTTTCTTGTTGATGTTGTACCATAATCCTCATCTTTCAGGCTTAAAGCAAGTGCGGTGACTCCAAGCCCTATACTTGCCAGAATCAGAAAAAGAGTAATAAAAACTCTTGGGAAAATATGAACTTTTGCTCAATGAAATCAGTATTTGGAAAATAAATGATAATCCTGTGCCCAGAAAGAGGCCTGCAAGAATTCCGGAAATCCTCGCGGGATTGAAACTGGCTACAACTTCCCTTTTGAAGAACATTTCCAGAAGACCGACTGCGAAAGTTATTCCTAATGGAGCGAAGATCAAAAGCAGGCTCTGTCCCTCCCAGCGGTAGATCTTTATCTGGCTGAAGGGGAAGGATATCCATTCGGTCAGGGTAAAAGTTTCTTTATTATCCTGTAACTATCCCGTAATTCCCTCCTTCCTGTGCAGAACTAACTACAACGTAATATTTCCCGCTTTCAGGAGCTTTCAGATCGGGCCTGGCAAGAGAATAAAAGGCACTCGGGGTAAATCCTTCATATACGGGTTCTCAGGCGGGTCACTGGAATAAACTTTTACTCCATACCCTTTTCGACTTCCACTGTCTCTGGGATTTTCCCTTCGTCTGTAAGGCCCGGTCCCATAAGGATCATATCAGGAGTAAAACCCGCGTTGTCCGGTTCAACAGGAACAATAAATCCGAGTACAATTCTTTCTCCTCTCCATCTCAAAACTGTAGTATCGAAGGTCTCCGGAAGCAAGTTGTCCGTAAAGAACCCTGGATTTTGCAGGATCTTCAATAGGAATAGCCGTCTCAGGGCTTTTGCCTTCCCCTCCGAAAACCGGCACATGGGCAAGGGCAGGAGTAAGTGAAAGATATATAAAAGTCGACAGAATAAGAAAAATTCAAGAACCCCAAAATCCCCACTGTTTTCAGGAACTATATTTTTCTTCTTTTTTCTCCTGTAGCCGGTAAATAAGTATCAGAATAAAGAACCAGACACAGAATTGTGAACCTAATTTCCAAATTTGGTGAACTTTCTCCTTCCGAAAACCCTTTCTTAAATGTGCTCGGAATTCATCTTATGAGAATCTGGGACATACCTCCTGAGAAGATGTGCAGGCAGCACCTTCTGGGGGAACATCGTGAGTTGCATGCTCTATGGTCCATAATTACCAATAACAAGAAGGCCTATGCCCATCATCCTGAAACCCTGCGCTGGAGGGGAAAGCTGAAGGCTCTTTACCTGAGGCATGAATCCCTTGTCAATGAGATGAAAGAGCGCGGGTATACGCATCATACTCCTCTTGACCCTGCCCTTGCGGCAGGAGAAGCTTTTCAGGACGAACTTGTAACTTCTTATGAGGAACAGGTCCGAATCCTGAAAGAAAGAGGATGCGAGTGCAGAGTTTGAATTGATCTTTTTTCAGGGGAATTCCAATTCAGCTTTCCTGTAAAGAGATTCCCTGTCTTCTGCTGACAATATCTTTTCGATTATTATGGAAAAGAGAAGGAAGAGAGGAATACATACTGCCACCTGAATTGCCGTGAATCTGGCTCCCATATATGAAATTTCATAGAGTAAAAGGGGAATTTTGGTCGTGGACCATACGCCAAGGAAAAATAATACGTATGCAAGCTTTGCTTTTTTCTTCATTAGAAGTACCGCTATTGGAAAGGCGATATAAAGGGGGCCTGCTGCAGCAGATCCTAAAAATAAAGCTGTGAGTATCCCTTTAAGACCTGAGTTTTCTCCCATATACCTGATGAACGTTTCTTTAGGGATCCAGGTATCGAGCAGGCCCATAAAAACAAAGATAGGAGGGATAAGGCCGAGCATTTCTTGCGTGTTCGATACTGAAATTTTGAAGGCTTTTACACCTGCAGGCATGTCCGCATAGTACAGGACTATTATAACGAAAGTAAAGGCTATGACAAACCTGAACTTTTTTACCAGGGCAATTATCCCTGTTTTCAGACTCATTTTTCTGGATTTGATAGTTTTATTTTCAGGTTTTATACCTGTGTTCCCGGGATTGGTGGCTGTGCCTTGAGTATTCATCGTCACATGAACCTCCAGATCACTATCGTGAAAATTAAAGATACAAAAAGTGCGAATGCGTTTCTCAGGATCGCTGTGCGTTTATTGAAGTATTTGATCTCCAGGGGCAGGGTTACAACCCCCACTGCCATAAGTGAAGAAACAAAGGCTGCAATCTGTGCGTATCCTGCTCCCCCATCAAGAAGGGCAGCTCCCAGCGGAAAAGCAACAAAACCCGGGATCAATGCAATAGAGCCTGCTGTCAGTGAAAGAACAATACCAGAGAAGCCGGATTCTGAACCTATAAGCTTTGAGATAGTTTCCGGGCTTAAAATGGCCAGGATAATTCCTGCAAACATCATAACTGAGAGGATTTCCGGAAGAAGACCTGAAAAGGATTTCCAGGCTTTAAGGAGAGCCATTCTCGTTTTTTTCCGATCCTTTAAGTAAGAAACAATCAGGAAAAGCAACGCAAGAGAATAAAGGTAAACATTACTCAAGGGAACCGCCTCAATTTTGGTTATATCAGAATGCTCGGACTTCGGCCTCATAGCTTTTCGTAAGTTTCCAGGAAAAAATCCAGGTCTTGCTTTCTCCTTTCAATATCCTGCTTGAGTTCGCTCAGTTTTTCCATTCCTTTCTGGGTTATTTGGTACCATTTTTTTGCCGGCCCGGGTTCCGAGGTATCCCAGTAGGCCTCAACAGCTCCTGCTTTCTCCAGATCATTCAGTGCCCTGTAGAGGGCAGGAGTATCTATGAGATTAAAAGGCGTCTCTTCTTCAAGTCTTTTGAACAAAAGAGCTCCATAAGCTGGCTTCTGTGCCAGAAAAAGCAGTATAAATGCCGGAGTATGGCGGAAGTATTTATTTATGGACATAATGATACGTTTGCTTTTTTGATACATTTGCTTTTGTTGATCGACATGAATCTTATTTAATTTCATCTATTCTTTTTTGACACCTTAGTGTAATCAACACTAAGGTGTATCTTGTATGTATACTTTCTGCTTTGAGTGATAACTCTATTTCTCCTGCTTTTCCTGTCTTTCATCTTTAATCTACGAACTTTATATATACATATCGATAATCTAATATAGTAGTATCTCTAATCCAATAGAGAGAGAAAACTACTGGAAAGGATACAATTCTAAAATCTGCTATGTGGTGGAAAGGGAAATCTAAAAATTCAGTGTTTTTGCCGTCTTCCGGGAGAATGCAATGAAACTTGTGCTGGATGAGGAAGAAATCTGGATAATTGAGTGCATAAAAGAAGCTCATATAGACTGTGGTTTCCATATACGAGATGTTATAAAAAAGGCAAAAGCAGGATATGGATTATCCAGGTCAACAGTCTATGAAATAATGAGTTATCTGGAGTTTCACGGCCTTGTAAAAACGAATAAATCCGGCAACAGGGAACTTGATCAAAATATCTTCTATTTTGTAGTATGTCCGACGTGCGGAAAGGAAATTCCCGGAAGCGAATATGTCAAAGAGAACGGGCGGGCAACATGTGAGGATTGTTATCTTGAAGGACATTATCGAATCAAATTTGCAGACCCCATGGCAGTACGTTCTAAGAAACTTTTTAGAAAACAGCATGGTCTGGAAGGTACAGAAGGGTTGACAGAGCTTCAAAAAGAGCTCTACGATTTTATACAGGCGGAAGGAGGAGCTACGCCTGAAAAGATCTCGAAACTCTTTGGCCTTACACCCCAGGAAACCAGGAACCAGCTTGCAATATTGAGACACTGTGAGCTTGTGAAATGGCGAAAAATGGGAGATGAAATCTACATGGTGCCTTTTGATTCTTAACTTATTTGTAAAGCTGAATCTGTTAAGGAAGTGAAACGTTGACAGAAAAAATCGATATGGATGAAAAGCTAAAAATTATGGCCGGGCAACTTCCCGGTGTAATGAATGCGCTCTCCGGGCTTCATTCTGAAGTTATCAAGGATGGGGCTCTAAGTGCCAGAACGAAAGAGCTCATGATGGTAGGGATTGCAGTAGCCCTGCGTTGTGAATACTGTCTTTGGAAACACGTCCCTGAAGCTGTACGATTGGGAGCAACTCGTGAGGAAATTTTGGAGGCTGTCAGTACTGCCATACTTATGGCTGGTGGGCCTGCAGTAGCTTATGGATCTGTAGTCGTTCTTAAAATTCTGGATGAATTGGACATTTAAACAGATGAGGTGATATGAATTGACCGAAGGAAAAGCCAGTTTCTTCAAATGCCATATTTGCGGGTGTGAGCTGGAAAAAGAAGACTGTATTGAGGACGAAGGCAAGGTTTTCTGTGAGGACTGCTACATAGAAGGCCACCATAAAATCCAGGCTTGTAACCCCTGGGCAGTGCGTTCCAAAAAAATCTTCAGAGAAGGAGCCGGGCTTGAAGGAACAGAAGGCCTGACTGAACTGCAAAAAGCCATTTATGAATTCATCGTCTCCAGTGGTGGAGTAAAAAAGGAAGAAATTGCAAAAAAATTTGCGATATCTCTACTGGAAACCGAAAACCAGTTTGCTCTCCTGAGGCACTGTGAGCTGGTAAAAGGGCAAAAAAGGGCAGATGGTGTATATCTTGTGCCTTTTGAAAATAAATAAATCTGAAATATGTTTCTTTTTTCTTCTTTCTTTTTTCCAGGCTGTCTTTTGAGCCGGAAAATTTCCAGCTGGCTCCTTTTGGGGGGTCGATGCCCAAAACTGTTTCATGCTTGAAACCAATAAATAACAGGCTTTTTCTACTTCTAATTCTCTCAGTTGCGGTGTTTTATGATGGATGACTCAAAACCTTATTTCAACCCGGAAATCGAAACCATGGACAGGGGGGAACTTGACGCTCTCATAGAGGAGCGGGTGAGGTACACGGTAAAATATGCGGCAGAAAATTCTTCTTTTTACAGAAAATGGTTTGAAAAGCACAGTGTAGATCCTGCGGAAATTAAGACCCATGAGGATCTTCTAAATCTTCCCGTAATTTCGGGAAAAACTATCCGGGAAAACCAGCCTCCTAAAATAAAGGAATTCATGTTCAGGAGTATAGGCTGGGAGGATGTTTTTACCATCCATGAGACCAGCGGTACCAGCGGAACTCCCAAGAGCTTTTTCCTTACCTGGGAAGATTGGGAACGTTATGCGGAAAAATACGCCCGTATTTTCAGGTCACAGGGCTTCGGTTCCGGAGACAGGGTTGTTGTCTGCGCTTCTTACGGGATGAACGTGGGAGCAAACACAATGACTCTTGCAGCCAGACAGCTTGGCATGAGCATTATTCCTGAGGGCAAATGCACTTTTCCCTTGCGTGTCATCGAAGCCTATAAGCCGACAGGAATAGTGGGCAGCGTATTCAAACTTCTGAACCTTGCCCGACGGATGGAAGCAGAAGGCGTTAATCCTCAGGAATCAGGCGTAAACAAACTGGTCGTTGGAGGAGAAGCCTTTGCTGATGAGTCCAGAAATTACCTTTCGGAAATATGGGACTGCCCCGTATACAATACCTATGGGAGCACGGAAGGGACCATGTGTGGGGAATGTGATGAGGTTTCAGGGCTGCATGTGCCGGAAGACTTTGTCCACCTTGATGTTTACGATCCCCATATAGAGACTTTCGTACCTGACGGAGAGTGCGGAAGAGTTATTCTCAGCACCCTTTTGCCTGTTGGGGCAAAAGCAGGGACCCTTCTTCTAAATTATGATACCGAAGATACCACTGTTGTGCTTACACGCAAACCATGCCCCTGTGGAAGAACCCATATGAAAATCATGACTCCACAGCGAGAGGCAGAAACGGTATGGGTTGAAGGTACTTCCTTTAACCGCGTAGATGTGGAAAGAGGTATCTTCCAGCGTGAAAATATGGATTATCTGACCGGAGAGTACGAAGCTTTCCTTTATGGTGGGGAAGACGAGGGGGAAACTATGCTGAGGGTCAGCATGGAATGCGAAAATCCCGAAAATTGTGACAGATATCTTATAAAAGAAAATTTTCTCCGCACTTTCCTAAAGTATAAGCCTCCTCTTTCCCGGGCTTACGGAGAAGGCACCTTTAAAATCATCTTCAATTTCACAGGTCCTCTTGGGCTCGAGTTGAACAAAATCAGGGGTAGACCTAAGAGGCTTGTGGATAGAAGATAACGCGAAAAAATACTAGAAAATTCTTAACGCGAAAAAATACTAGAAAATTCTTAACGCGAGAAAAATACTAGAAAATTCTTAACGCGAGAAAAATACTAGAAAATTCTTAACGCGAAAAAAATACTAGAAAATTCTTAACGCGAAAAAAATACTAGAAAATTCTTAACGCGAAAAAAATACTAGAAAATTCTGTTAAGGTATTTTTTTTGAAAGTCTTATCGAAAAAGGAGTTGAATAACATTTCTTTTTCAGTTTTTGTTATTTTTTCACCTTTTTTTCCTTCAATATATGAGCCTATTTCTTTTCCTGTGGTAAACATTCATATTTCCCAAACATTAATATTACTGAAGAACAAATTATCTATTAATCAACTCTTTTATATTAGTGGTCAAGTGAAAAAAACATATATAGTATTACTCATAATAAACTAAAGTATTATCTTGCAGATAAATTTGAGATTACCTGGTGATACGATGGAAACAGAACTTATGAGGATAGGGGTTTCCCTTCCCGATACCCTTCTGGGTAAATTTGATGAGATTATCGAAAAAAGAGGTTATTCTTCCCGTTCGGAAGGCATAAGGGACGCCATCAGGAGTTATATTTCCTACTACGAGTGGATGGGTGATATTAAAGGCCATCGTGTTGGGACCGTTGCGGTTATTTACGACCACACAAAAAGAGGTCTTTCAAATGCCCTTGCGGATATCCAGCACCACTATTCTCACCTGATAAAGTCCTCCGTGCATATCCATCTCGATCATGACAACTGTTTTGAGGTAATTGTTCTGGATGGGGACGGCGAAGAAATTAAAGAGCTTGCAGAAGCTATAATGGCTCTCAAAGGAGTAAAATTCTCAAAGCTTACAACTGTAGCATCAAACGAAAAGATCTGACCATTTCTTATAAGGATGTGAATCGATACTTCGGAGCATTGAGGGATATCAAAACTGCTAAGTAACCACCGCGAAATAATTTAAGGACATTTTTACACTGTACTTAAATATTTTCATCAGCGGCTTAATTGATTTTGTTCAAAAATAAAAATGTATTACTCAAGTTATTTCGCGGCGGTTACTAAGTGAAAAAACTCCTCTCAATTCCTCCGATTTAAGTTTTTTCAAAGTGCTTTTCGATGTGCTTCAAGAGCAGACTCCCGAATTCAGTGAGCTCGTAGATCTGGAAACTTCGTTCTCTTCGCGAGTCCACCAGACCTCCTTCCTTTAAAAGCTTAAGGTGGTAGGAAAGGGTCGAATGCTTCTGATCCGTAGCCTCCACAAGGACGCAGACGCAGAGGCTCTGGACGTCCAGAGCTTTGAAAATCTTGAGGCGAGTAGGGTCTGCAAGCACCTTGAATAAGCCAACGATCTCTTCTACATCTTCATTCATTGCTGTATGAACGGCCTCGAGCACATCTTCCGGAAGGGAGTACGCATCCCTTACTTCTATTATTTTTTTCTGACATTTTTTTCACTTGGCGATCGATTAGGGTAAAGCATGTCGTTATTATTTTAAATCTTTGCGTTAAAGTAACGGATTTGTTTTTAACATATTTTTCTTTCGAGGTTGCCTCACCCTTTTAAAGAATCCGTATTTGTGCAAAGCACTTCTTTCCACCTGAGTCCGAGCTCCGAGAGAGCAAAACCGCCTCCTATCAGGGTAATTGCGTTTTTTATAATGTGATCAAGCACGGCAACTGTAAACCCAATTTCAGGTTTGATTCCTCCAAGCCCGAAGACTGCAGTAAGAGCAACTTCATAAGTTCCGATAGCCCCCGGAGTTATGGGAAAAGTCTTTGCAATATTTCCGATAGCTACAGCCAGAAAAATAAGAGAGATCATAAAGGTGGAAGAAAGGTTCACTCCTGCTGCCGGAAAAGCTTTCAGAACAAGGAAGCAGGTCAAGATGTCCATTCCCCATATAAGAAGGGAAGATGCGGTAACTGTCAGAAACGCGCCTGGCTTTACAGCAACAATACTCATCTGGTGAAGAAAAGTAGATGCAAAATCCTTTATCTTTCCGGGGAGCCCATTGGGAGAATTCTCTTTTGGATAATTCTCTTTTCTGTGCCTTTTTTTAGTATGGCCTTCTCTGAAAGAGATGGCAAAGAGAATTGCGAAAAAGATAATTACTGCAATTCCGGACAGTTTTATCAGGGAATCCATCCAGGAAGCAAGCTCAAAACGAGATGCTGCACCTGAAGATGCAAGTATTGCGATAGAAGTAATTGCAACTATGTCAAAGACCCTTTCTACAGTTAACGAAGAAAGACTTGTTGTAAAGGCAAGATCTTTGCGCTTTTTCAGGATATACATCCTGCTCAGATCTCCTATACGTGCCGGAAGAATTACATTTGCAGATTGGCTGATAAAAATGCTGCCTGTAAGAAATCCAAGCCCGTATTGATTTCCTAGTCTTTTAAGAATCTGTTGGAAACGGATTCCCCTCAGGGGCCAGGAAATACAGTATACGAGACAGGCAAGGGCCAAAGTCCGGAAGGACGCATGCCTCACATTTTCCAGAATATCGGCTGCGCCCAGAAAAGTTGCAGCAAATGCAAGGATCAAAACTGCGAGAGTGGCTGTTAGAAAGATTTTTCCCTTTCCTGAAATAAATCCTGGGAAATAGACTTCCCACCAGAGCCGAAAAATCTCTGATCCCATTCCTCCCACGTCTTTTACCATATTGACTTTGCTCGATCCTCCATGCCTCCAGTAGACCGGAAACTCCATAACCCTGTACCCTTTTTGCTGGGCTCTTACGAGCAGTTCCGTATCCCAGAACCAGTGCTGGTTTTCGACCTCACCGAGAAGTTCGAAGAGGGCTTCTCTCCTGAAGGCCTTAAAACCACACTGGTGATCATAGAGTTTTGAGCGTAGAAAAAGCCTCACCAGAAAATTATATCCTCTGCTTGCAAACTCCCGCTTAAAAGGTCTTTTTGCATCGCTTTCACGCATCATTCTCGAACCAGTGGCAAAATCATAGCCTTCTGTACTCACAGCTCTGACCAGTTTTTCCAGATACTTCATATCTGTTGCAAGGTCCACATCAATATAGCAGAGCACTTCTCCTGAGCTTGCCTTAAAAGCCCTGTTCAGAGCCTTTCCCCGGCCCTGCCGTTCATCCGAATGCAGGTGGGTAACATAAGCGTACTGTTTCGAGAGCTTTGAAGCTATTTGGGCCGTACCGTCCGTACTTCCATCTTCTGCTATGATGATCTCAAATGAATCAGTTATTTTTGAAAGAGTCTCTGCTGTTATCGAGACAGTATTTTCTATTCTGGATGCTTCGTTATAAGCTGGCAGAACTACCGAAACGCTGGTAATGGGTAAAACCTCTTTATTTTCATTCCAGTATTAGAGCTAATTTGACGATTTGCATAAATGCATTCCGATATGAATCAGAGTTTTAAGTTCCCCCGAAACAAAAAACTCATAAATCTTTTCTTTTGTAAATCTGAACCGAGCCCTGGTAAACCAGCTCAAAATAAGTTTTGTTCTCAAATTTATTCAATTTCTCATGATACATTTGCCGTTCAAGATTACCGATATACACATAGCTTATATTATATTTATGCATAAGCTCCAGAGCTTTCTTTTCACTGCCGGTGCAATAAATAGACCGTACATCTTCTATCCTTGTCTTGGCATCCTCACGGTTTCTTCCCCAGAACCGTTCATGTCTTGCCCAGCCAAGAACCGTAGGGAGCCCGGTATTTGCAGAAACTCTGGATGTATAAGTATAACTGCTATAATCTTCAGCAGCTTCAAGAATCACCGGAGTTCCCTTGATATTTTCCTGTATCCACTTTATAGCGTTGTAATCTCCTCTATCCAGTTCCTTCATATATTCCATACCGTCAAGAGCAGGTTCGGCTTTCATATCCTCTATTCTCGTAAAGGTTGATACGACTGGAAAAACGGCACAGGAAATAACAAGTAGCACAAGTGAAGCTGTCCAGATTTTCTTTCCATAATCCCCTTTCAAAAGAAGATCATTTACGGGCTCGGTCCTGTAACGTGAATTCAGGTAATAGTATGAATAAGAGGCTGCAATAGCCAGAAAGATCCACAAATGCATGTAAAACTTAAAAACCGTATTCATACGGGCGTAGTTCCCCTGAATTGGGTCGTCAAGGTATATAATTTCGCAGAGGAGAGCGATGAAAGCAGCTGCTGCTATGAGAAAGGATGCAAATCCTGCAGGGCTTCTTTCAGGAAGTTCTTTCAGGAATGAAAAGAGCGAAAGTGCAAGCAGGGGGAAAAGGGTCACAAGTAAAGGAATAGACCAGGCTGTGGAAAAGAATGCTGAAATTCCGATCCACAGGATGAAGTATCCGATCTTTCTTCCGGAATTAAGACGCCCGATAAGAAAAGAAAATACCAAAAATAGGAAAAGGCCGAACAAAATTAAGAACTTATCAACTTCTGTCCTGAGTTCCGGCCCAACGAAGTCAAATCCCCCTGCTGCTTGAGGTTTAAAGGACAGATAAAAAGGCAAATACGGAAGGAGACTGAAAACAGAAATAAGGAGAAAGGTTCCGAAAAATCCGGCAACTGAATTAGTTAAATTTTTATTATAGATATAACGCCCGTAATAAAAAGTAAGGAGAATCAAAAATGTCAAGCCGAAATATATTGGGAAATCCCAGGAATTGGAAGGGAATAAAAAACCCAGAGATACTGAGAAAATAAGAAATGCCAGAATATTTTCAAATACCCGGCTCTCATCTTTTCTGAAATAAATATTCAGAAGAAAGGCAAGTACCAGAAGCTGGAAAGGAATTGCAAGCATATGGGAGTGAAGGTCTCCATGTATGAAACTGAAATAAGGAAATTCGTTTATTGTATAGGGAATAACTCTTGAACTGCTCCAGTAATACCCCCTTGATACCGGCTCTTTGATGAGATACATGGATATGAATTCTATAAGCCCCTGAATATTCCCTAGTAGAACCCCTGATACTGCAGTTATCACACCGTATTTTACTTTTCCGTTGGTGAGATTGTACCCAAACCCGAAAAGGAGGTTGATGGAAAGGGCGAAGGTAAGCGCAATTGCCAGGTTAAAAAGGATAGACGGCTCGACAGAACAGAGTTTTCCCAGAACTCCAACTGAAAGATATCCGAAATAGTAGTAAAAATCAAGGAACCCGCCTGCGAACCAGGGATCTGCCGGGGGAAAAGATGAAGTCCTCATCACCGCATTCAAAAAAGCAAAATCCATAAACTTTTCATGCTTGTAAATCTCTGGAAGGTATACACGTACAAGCATGAAAAAAAAGAAACCTCCAGCAAATACCAGTTCATTTAAGAGCAGGGTCTTTTTTTCCAGGAACTCTCCTTGTTTTCGAAAATCTTTTTGTTTTTTATATAAGATTGCTGATACAAGACAAAGCACAAGAACTGAGATAACGATCGTGCTTCTGTTAAAACCCAATAGGTATGAAAAAATCCAGGACATATATGTAATAAGCAGTATTCCCAGAGTCCTAGCTGCAGAGTACCCTCTGTCAGCCAGCCTGTTTCCAACTGTTCCGGCAAGTGGTATGGAAACTAAGCCCAGAATCTCGATAAGAATAAACCAGAAAATTACGTGAAGATAGTCTGACACTGTTCTCTGTCCTGCAAAACGGATTTTCCAACGTGCATATTTTGCAAAATCAACTGTTTAAAGTGCACTTTCTATGCATAAAGCTGCATTCAGAACTCTGTTATTTTCATTCGCTCCGGAAAATCATTAAAGTTTCTGAAAGTCTTTTAATAATCGGCGTTCCCGTTTCTCCATTTTTCCAGTTCCTATTTTTTCCTAAGAGGAGCACCGACCATAGATATTTTGTAAATGGGTTTATATTTCTATCGCATGAGATTACTGTTTTTCTTCTCACTTTTGCTTTTTTCACTGAGTTTTAAATCATTATTGCCAAGCTGTTAGTTCTTGTTATCTTAAAATAGGTCTTTGCAAATACTGATAGATATGAAAATGCAGATTAACGGAAAAGCTGTAGATGCATGCAGTGGCGAGTTTTTTGATATTATAAACCCGGCAACAGGGGAGCTTATCGACCGGGTTCCCAGGGGTGCAGAAGATGATGCGACTTTGGCTGTTGAAGCTGCATCGTCAGCTTTTGGTGGCTGGGCCTCCACAGCGCCGCAGCAAAGAGGCAGGGTTTTTTACAGGGCCGCAGAGATTGTAAGACAGAGAAAGGATGAACTTGCTGTTCTGCTTACGCAGGAACAGGGAAAACCTCTTTTCGAAGCTAAAAACGAAATAGAAGGTTTTGCAAATGTCCTTGAATATTACTGCGGGCTTGTAGGTAGTCTTCGAGGGGATTTCGTTCGGATTCCACAGAATGGATACGCTGCTACTGTAAAAAAACCCATGGGGGTCTGTGCAGCCATAATCCCCTGGAATATGCCCGCTCTCATTATGGCCTGGAAGATAGGTCCTGCTTTGATTTCCGGGAATACGCTTGTACTGAAACCGGCAAGCAACACTCCTCTTACAAATCTTACTCTTGCTTCTATCCTGGACAAAGCAGGGCTTCCGGCAGGTGTGCTCAATGTAGTTACAGGCCCTGGGGAGCTTGCGGGAGAAGCTCTGGTTAAGAACTATAAAGTCAAAAAAATATCTTTTACTGGAGAAGCCAGAACTGGAAAACGTGTAGCTGAGCTTGCAGTTGCAGGAATGAAAAGAGTAACTCTGGAGTTAGGAGGAAGCGATCCCATGCTTGTCTGTGATGACGCGGATCTTGAAAGTGCAGTTACCGGAGCCCTGAGAGGAAGATTTTATAATTGTGGTCAGGCCTGTACTGCTGTCAAAAGGCTATACGTTTTTGAGTCTGTCGCCAAAGAATTCATACAAAAGCTCGAAGCCGCCATCCGGAACTTAAGGGTCGGAAATGGAATGCATGAAAATATTGACATGGGCCCTCTTAACAACCGCAGGCAATGGGAATATGTAAAAGAGCTAACAGCTGAAATCAAAGAAAAGGACGAAGGCAGGATAATTACCGGAGGCAAGATTCCTGAAAGCAATGTCTGTGGCAAAGGATACTTTTTCGAGCCTACTCTTGTTGTAGATGTTGCCAGGGAATCCAGGCTTTTGAAAGAAGAGGTATTTGGGCCGGTGCTGCCTGTAGTCAGGGTGAAAGATCTTGATGAGGCAATTGCAGAAGCAAATAATAGCAGTTATGGGCTTGGGGCGTCCATCTGGACAAAAAATTTAGATCGCGTTCGTCTTGGGTGTGAACAATTAAATGCAGGAATTATATGGATAAACCAGCATCTTAAGGTAGCTCCTGAGGTTCCTTTTGGGGGGACCAAGGAGAGCGGAATCGGAAGAGAGAACGGACCAGAGTCCCTTTCTGAATATCTGGATTCACAAACGATAATGTTAAAAATCTGAATCTATTGTGTAAACGTTGTGTAAAAAAAGAAGTGCTAGATCTTTTGTGATTAAGCAGTGATTGAGTACAATAAAATAAAGATTTTCGATGAGCCAGTTGAGGTGCAGCTCATCGAGCTGTTTTTTTTCTGTAAAATCATATGATAAACTATGGTCTTACTTTTACTTTTTATATTTGGGCAGAAGCTGCATGAATTCGGAGGCTTCCATAACAGGAACGCTGTCAATTACGCAGACATCCGACCAGGGAAGGTTGAAAGCTCCGTAAGCTTCGGCACTTTCTGCTTCGTAAAGGATATAAAAACGGTTTCCAGAAAGGTCAATCCACTGGTTAATGACATCGATTCCTTCCGGAATCTCCAATTTCTTAAAGTGTTCAAGGATCTTATCGCGGTTCGAAGGGTCCCAGGTACTAACGTCCATGAATAACATCTTTTACCACTCCTTTTGCTTTATACGCTGCCAATACCCCCTTCCCGGAAACTCAGGCAGCTTTTAAAGAGCTTTCGGGATTTTTTGAGAGCTTAGCTTCAATGGAAAACATATATATTTTCCATATGTCGTCCCAGTATGATATGGGCGCGACTGCATGCCCCTAAAAGGCCGATTAACGGCAGAAGTTCAGTTTTTTTAATTCTTGCTGTCTTTTCCTTATCTATCATTGCCAAAATCCCCCCAATAATGAATCCGGAAAGACAGGTAGTCATGCAGAAAGGAGTTCCGCATGCACAGACAGTATAATATCATCTCTCAGGCTATATAATGGTTCGTCCTAAGAGGCTATATAATGGTTCGCCCTAAGAGATTTCTTAAATCAGGCATCTTCTATCTGCATGCAAAATTTTTAATGAATATTTCATGGACAGCCTTCTCAATCGAGCCAGCAGGTCTCGCAAATCTCATCTTTTTTCATAAAGAAGTTTGCGGATTCAAACCCGGCTTTTACAGAGCCATTCATACTTCTTTCCGGATAGTTGGTTGAAGAAAACATTCCTGCAAGGTAAAGTCCTGACGGACCGGCAGCAAATGGCAGAACTTTTTCGAGGTATCCCTGTTCATATACAGGCGCAGTATCCATTCTACGGAAGAGCTTTGCCCAATGAACATCTGTCCTTGAAAAATCAGGGAACATCTTTTCCAACCCCATCAGGTAAGAATCCAGAACTTCTTCTTCCGTTTGCACACAGAGAACATCCTTTTCGTTCTGGAAATAGGAAGTTACATAGACGAGATGTTCTCCGTAATCTTCAAAAGGCATAAAATTAGTGTGCTCAATTACTGCTCCGAAAGGCACGTCAGTTTTTATGTTCAACCAGTAATTCCCATCTCCCATGAGCCTTTTATCAAGTCCTATCAGGGCACATGCCGTTCCCTGATAACGGATCTTTTGAAGGGTTTCGTGGAGGGCTCCGAGCTTGCCTTTCGTGAGTGTATCCAGTACTCTGGGCTCAACCGTTGAGATCACCGCATCGCAGGCTGTAAAGTTTCCATCAACAATTACTCCCTGCACCTTATTGTCATTGATCACAATTTCGGTAACCTTTTTATTTTTCAAAATCTCGCCCCCCTGCGCAGTTATTTCCCTTGACAGAGCTTCTATCAGAGAATTGAACCCTCCTTTCATGTATCCTAATTTCTCTCCTTCTGTTCCCCTATCAGACCTTATTTTCACACGTCCGATAAGCCAGGCTGCAGAAACGTTTTCAGCATTATCGCCGAATTTACTTTTCATTAGAGGGGCAAAAAAGTTTTCATATACTGATTTTCCTGCAATATCAAGAATCCAGTCTTTTGCTTTTATTCTGTCATAAGAAGTCGTATCATTTATTAACTTGATTCTGAAAACCATCAGACCAAGTTTCACCATATCAGTGAAAGAAAGAGGACTAAAACGTAAGATTTCAGAAGGAGTATTCATAGGGTAGTTTTTCCCGTCCACAAAATAGGCATTTTTGCCTTTAAGCCAGAGCATCTGACTTTCAAGTCCCAATTCCTTTATCAAGGCAAGAAGTTCTGAATCGCTCCTGAATATGTGATGGTAATATTTTTCTATGAAATACTTTTTTCCGGCATAACTCTGACAATAACTTGCTGCCATCCCTCCGATCTCCGCATCTTTTTCAAAAATAATGATCTCATTCGATTTACAGAGTTTATACCCGGCTGACAGTCCTGAAAGTCCACTTCCTATTATTATGATTTTCATGTATAATTATCCCTTTATTTCCAATCAGGGTTCTAATTTCCCTTATTCTAATGTTTCTTCTTTATTCTAATGCTTCTTCCTTATTCTAATGTTTCTTTATAGTCTCCTTGATTCTAATGCTACTTTATAGCCTCTTTGATTCTAATGCTTCTTTATAGTCTTCTTGATTTTAATGCTTCTTTATAGTCTCCTTAATTCCAATGTTACTCTTTCTAATGTCCTTCGATGCTTACAAACCCGCAACTGAATAAATAATATGCTAAACTTTTATATTTCTTTCTCCAGACGAAGATTTGTATAACTGTATATCCCTTTAAAAACCCCCTTTACTTATCGATACGCCTAACCGCTAGATATACTTTTAATTCATTTATATTAAAGAAATATAATTAGAGAAACAGATAGATTGTATTAGAGAAAAGATAGATTGTATTAGAGAAAAGATAGATTGTATTAGAGAAATGGATAGATTGTATTAGAGAAATGGATAGATTGATTGGGAAATTTATCCGGATCATTTTCAGGCTTGAGGGGTAAATGAGTGTATTACGACCAGGAAATCAATTCTGTTTTTAAGGAGCTAGGAACGTCAGAGGAAGGTTTGAGTTCCGAGGAAGTCGAAAAGAGACTTAAGGAGTATGGAGAAAATGAACTTAAAGAAAAAGAAAAAGTCTCTGTTCTTAGACTCTTTCTGTCACAGTTTAAAAGTATATTGATTTTTATTCTGATAACTGCCTCTATTGTTTCGGCTCTACTTGGAGAACTAATCGATGCAGCAGTGATTATTTTTACTGTTTTTCTTGCAGGCGTTCTCAGCTTCGTGCAGGAGTACAGAGCCGAAAAAGCAATTGAGCTCCTCAAATCCCTTACATCTCCGGAAACGGTTGTGGTAAGAGATGGGGTCGAAAAAAAAATTCCTTCACAAAAGCTGGTTCCTGGAGATCTTATCCTGCTCCAGACAGGAGACCGCATTCCTGCGGATGCCAGAGTGATCAAAGACGTTAACCTCAAGATTGATGAATCTTCTCTTACGGGAGAGTCCGTGCCTGTTCAGAAGAGTATCGAAGCCCTGCCGTATGAAACTCCTGAGGCCGACAGGAAAAATATGGTTTATGCAGGCACTGCAGTTGCTTATGGAAGAGGCAGAGTTATTGTTACGGCAACAGGAATGAAGACAACTTTTGGAGGGCTTGCCGGGCTTCTGGGAACAATAGAGAGGTCCAGAACACCCTTGCAGGAAAGCCTGGACAAATTCGGCAGATGGATTGGGATTGCGACTCTCGTGATTGTAGCTTTTGTCGCAATTCTTGGCGTTTTTTATGGTTTTCCTCTTCTTGATATGTTTATATGGGGGGTTGCCCTTGCAGTCGCTGCTATCCCTGAAGCTCTTCCTGCAGTTGTTACGGTAGGGCTCGGGCTTGGAGTAAGGCGCATGGTCAAAAGGCATGCCCTTGTGAGGAAACTGCCCTCTGTAGAAACCCTTGGAGCCACAAATGTTATTTGTTCAGACAAAACAGGTACGCTCACACAGAACAAAATGACGGTTGAAAGAATATACGTTAACGGGCAGGTTTTAAAAGTTACGGGGAGTGGATATCATCCTCAAGGCGAGTTCTTTAAGGGAGATGAGAAAGTTCCTGCAGATGATGACGTGCATCTCAGGACTCTTTTGCTGGGATATGCTCTCTGTAATGACGCTGGCCTTTTTGAAGTAAACGGGGTATGGGAAATCACAGGAGACCCTACAGAAGCAGCTCTTGTGGTCGCTGCGGCAAAAGCGGGGCTCCATAAAGCTGATCTTGATCAAAAGTACCCGCGTCTTGGGGAAATACCTTTTTCTTCCGAAAGAAAAAGAATGACCACTTTCAACAAACTTGAAGCTGTTTCCGGCAGCTTTCCCTATGAGGGGCTCGTTGCTTTCTCAAAAGGAGCTCCTGAGGTAATCCTTGGTTCATGTACGAAAATCTTTCTCAATGGTGAGATAAAACCTTTAACTTCCGAGCTAAGGCAGAAAATTCCAGAGCAGGTGAGGGAAATGGCTGATCAGGCCCTCAGGGTTATGGCTCTTTCTTTCCGTCTACCGGATGAGAAAACTTCTCCTGAGAAAGTTTCTTTCGGAGGACTTGCTACAGAGGAACTCGAGGAAGATATGGTTTTTTCAGGTTTAACGGGAATGAGAGATCCTCCCAGAGAGGAAGTAAAAGTTGCAATCCGGAAGTGTGCAGATGCAGGCATCAAGACAGTAATGATAACAGGAGATCATAAGGTTACGGCGTCTGCAATTGCAAAGGAACTCGGAATTTTGAAGGAGAACGACCTCATCCTCACCGGATCAGAGCTTGATAACCTTGAGGATAGCGAATTTGAGGACAAAGTTGAAAGAGTTTCTGTTTATGCCAGAGTTTACCCTACACATAAATTGAGGGTAGTGGAAGCTTTTAAGAAAAAAGGCTATGTCGTGGCAATGACCGGGGACGGGGTAAACGATGCTCCTGCCCTGAAAGCTGCGGACATGGGCATAGCCATGGGGATTACAGGCACGGATGTTAGCAAGGAAGCCTCAAGCATGATCCTGACCGACGACAATTTTGCATCCATTGTTGCGGCGGTTGAGGAAGGACGAAATATATTTAAAAATATCCGAAATTTTATCACCTATGGGCTCTCGGCCCACATCGGTGAAGTTCTAATAGTCCTGATCTCTATTCTGGGCTGGAAGATCCTGCCTCTTCTTGCGGTACAGATCCTCTGGATAAACCTGATTACGGATGGGCTCCCTCCAATGGCTTTGTCAGTTGAGCCTCCTGACAACGGTCTCATGAAACAGAAGCCAAGGAATGTCGAAGAAGGACTGATTACCCGCCGTGAAATTGCAGCCGGACTGGGGATTGGAGGGTTGATTGCTCTTCAAGCTCTGATCGTCTTAATTTGGGCTTTTAATAGAGGTTTTATCCTTGAAAAACTGCAGACTCTGGTCTTTACACTTGTGGTTTTTTCAGAAATGTTCAATGCCTTCAACTGGCGTTCTGATCGATATTCGATTTTTTCTCTGGGGCTTTTTACAAACAAGCCTCTGGTCTACGCAGTCCTGACCACAGTGATTCTGCAATTAATGGTTATATATGTCCCGTTTTTTCAAACGGCTTTCAGGACAGTTCCACTTTCCTTTTTTGAGTGGGGAGTGGTGCTGACTCTTGCCTCTACTACGCTTATCTTCATGGAACTTGTGAAATACTTATCAGGAAAATAATTGCGGAAAAATGAATTCTGACCTGAAGCTTCTCAGGTACTAACAAATTTTCTTTTTGCAGTACCTCGTCCTTTCTCAAGTTTTTTATTGTAATAAAGGGTGAACTCTTTTCCAGGACGCAGGGTGAAATTATAGGAAGCATATTCTTCTTCTGGAATTTCCCTGTACATCTGGTATGCCGCAGGTACAATTACCGCATCGTACTTTGTGCTTGTCGGGGTTTTTCTGGAATAAGTTGTTTTTTCGTAGTCCCTCAGGTACCAGGGCAGGGGCCAATAAAGGTTATCCGGATCTACCACATACAACCTTATGCTCTTAGGCCCACGGTTGAACCATTCTATTTTCTCCATCAGATCCCGAATATCCGGAGATGCCTGTGTGTGTGTCATCAATTCATCAGGTTCCATACTTCTATAGAAGTTTACGGAGATACACTGGACCAGGGATATTATCAGGGTGAGTGCCAGAATTCCTATAAGGAATTTGTGGGCTCTGGAATGATTTCTTCCGGAACTGAGGATTTCAACTGCTTCAGAACCTCTGTCCTCTGTCCTGGATATCCATTCCTCCTGACTGTTTTCAGGCGTCCGGGAAAAAAATTCTCCCAGGTAAGCTCCTGCTAAAATTCCAAAGGGAAGAACAATATGCACTACAAGCCAGGGGACTTTTTCCTGAAGGTAGGAATAGAGCAGCAGACTTGTAATTGCCCAGTATGAGAGGAAAAGGAAAAAAGGAGCGTTTTTATCTCTTTTTTTCAGGAAATGGAAAAGGCCCAGGATCCCAAAAAACACGATTGGGCTTTCATATACAAGAAGAATGGGAATGTAATAGTAAAAGGGCCCTCCTATGCGTTCAATTCTGTGCATTTCCATCCAGTGGGCAAAAGCCTTTTCCACGATCGAAAAAGGGGATACATCATTCCTGAAAAGGCTTGTGTAAAATAACATTACAATAAAAATGAATAAAATGGCTGAGAGAAGAAGCTCGGGAAGGAAGGGCAAAAGGGCTGAACTTTTGAGAAGGAGAGCTTTCTTTAGACTTAGCTTTTCTTTTTTCCAGTCTGAATAAAACCTGTATAAAAGGTAGATCCCGCCATAAGCTCCGAACATCAGAATGACCAGATAGGCGTTTTCTTTTGAGGATACAGCAATGGCAAGAGAAGAAGCAATAAGGATCAGATATGGAAATCTCTTTGAACTGTGAAGGTTTTCAAGGTAGCGAACTCCTCCTGCAACGGTAGCCAGGGTACAGAAAACAATGATCATATCGTTCCTGAAAAATCTTGAAAAATACACCATACTCGGAGAAAATGAAAGCAGAAAAGCTGCCCAGAGTACACCTCTTTTCCCAAGTTCCTTCTTTAGCAAAAAGAGCACGGCAATTGTAGCCACTCCGAAAAAGACAGGAATCAGGCGTGCTGTTGTATCGTTTATTCCCAAAAAGTGAAAGATAAGAGCAGTAGAATGGAAAAGAAAGGGGCCATGATAAGCGGGGTTATAGCTGTACTGCCCATTTTCGAGAAGCTTAAGGGTGAAACTTGCATGTACGCTTTCGTCATGGTGAAAAACTCTATCCCCAAGGTCAAACAATCTGATTAACAGGGCAAAAAGAATGATCAGAATCCCCAAAATTTTATATTTTTTCTCCGAAATCACCGGGGAGTTTTCAATATTATCATCTTCACTTTGCTGCATTTTTCCTTAAACCTTCTGGCATTGGCTGTTCCTTTATAAGGCATAGGTGTATTTAAGGGATAGGATGAAAATAGCCTCTCTCATGATTGAGTTCCGGTTTTCTGTCTGGAAGCATTCTGTCAACTCATTTAAACATTGCATAAAATGAAAAAATTATGATAAAAGAGAGGTAAGACAGTTATTATACGAAATGAATTCTGGAGCCTGTTCATAAAACTAGGGACAGGAAAGTCAGTGAACCTAGAATTATGCAGAAGCTGGAAAAATTAACTTTTCTGGCAATTTTTAAGAAAAGATCTATTGTAAGTAACCCGAATACGAAAGAAAAAACGACTGCAAGAAGTGAAGGAATATCTACTGTTATCATATCCATAATTTGTAATCCGATTTCAGCACCGAAGACTGCGGGAATACTCATTAAAAAGCTAAATTTAAGAGCTTTTTCCGAATCGAAATTTCTGAAAAGAAAAATTCCTGTCGTAATTCCTGATCTGCTGATCCCCGGAAGTGCGGAAAAGCCCTGTGCCAAACCTACAATAAGGGCATCTCCTGTATCCGGCAGTTTTTTCATGTTTTTTGTACTTGCTGAAATCCGCTGGAGAAGACCCGTGAGTATTAAAAATATTCCTACAGCTGCAGTTGCGGCTTCTCCCGAAATATCGGCTTTCTCCGTAGCAAAAAGCATAATTGGAAGTCCTATGATTCCTGTCAGGAGAGTAGAGATTATAAGAAAACTTATCAAACGGTCTTCTTCGTTTTCTTTCTTTTTGAAATTCGCTTTTTTCTTTAATAGTCTAGCTGGTACAGTCTCGGAAAAATATTCCGGAAGCCTTTTTATAATTATTTTCAATTCTTCTCTAAAATATACTACTGCAGCCAGTAAAGTTCCAAGGTGCAGCCAGATGGAAATAGGAATCGCTTCTGATAAAGGTTTCCCGAAAAACTTGATCAGGACAAGAGCTGTCATTCCCTCACTACTTATTGGCAACCATTCTGCAGTCCCCTGAATGATGCCAATTACAATTGCTTCGAAAAATGTTAGCATGCACGCCGATATGTGTGTCTTATATAATTAATTGTCTGTTTGTCTATGGTTAGTATTGTTGAAGGTAAAAATGCAATAAATTCTTTTTCTTTCCTTTGTTTTGGTCTTTCTAACTATCTTCCCTATTTTTATAGATAGGTAATTTTTATCATCAAAGCGTAAAACCACTTGGTCTTCAGCCAAGCGGATGTAAGCGTCAACTTGACCCTGATTCCGTATGTATTCTTCGATTACTTCTTTACTGGCATTACCAACAGAACATACAAAATAACCATCACTCCATAATGTATGTTCTTTCCAATAATACTTTTTGAGATACTCTTTGTGTATTTTCCATAATGAAATCGTTGTGCATTGTTTCAATCTTCTAACTATTGCCAATGTACTAACTTTCAGTTCGCTCTTAATCAACAAGTGTATGTGGTCTTTGTCGGTTTCTATTTCTACTATTTCGAAATCAGAATCTTTTTCAATCTCTATAATTGCGTTTTTAAGAGCGTTGCTAATTGGTTCAAGTATCTTTCTTCGATACTTACACACAAAAATAACATAGTACATTAATAAGTATTTGCTATGATTTTTAGACTCGCATTTCATATTTACTGAAAAGTATATATGTCTGTAAATTCCTATGCACGTTTACATGCTAAAAGCTTACAAATTTAGATTAAATCCTACCAAAGACCAAAAAGTGTTGATAGAGGCTCTCAAATTAGGACTTTGATTTAAAAACCTATTCATTTTTTCATTATTGCCATAGCACGCAAATTCATCCGAACATTTATATAAAAATTGTTGAAAATATCTCGTTTTGTGAGTAAAACAA